>RCMY010001061.1_pt1 | contig 26129 bp, 25 predicted proteins | sample 2041341 | NCBI WGS metagenome assembly RCMY01 (sample SAMN09708234, study PRJNA481090) | Marine sediment metagenome, whole genome shotgun sequencing project.
AAGTTCCATGGGCGTTCATCGCCCACCGGGTACAACCGATCGACACCGCAATCGGCGAACACAGTGACCGCTCGCTCGAACGAGGTTGCAGGAAGCCACACGTCAAGGTCGCTGTGTTCGCGTGTCTGTTCACCCAGGAGTGCGTCGACGGCCCAGCCACCGCCGACACACACGTCGACCTTGTTTGCGCTCAGAGCGCCAAGCACCGAGACGGCATCGACGGCATCCATCACGTGGGCAGGCATGGGAACCGAGAGTACGCACTCAACCGATGGCGACTGTCGCAAGTTCATCTCGGACGGCCAATCGAGATGGACACCGTCGTCGTTCTGATCTGTTTGGTCTGGTCGGGCAACGACCTCACCCGGCGGTGGGTAGGGGTCGCCGCTCTAGGTTGTGGTCGTGACCGCGTGGACCCAGGAAGCGTTGACCCACGAGACGATGGTTCGTCAGGGCCTGTCCTCGCGGCAATCGGTCACAGTGGCCGAGGCTGTGCGATCGGGGCTGGCGCTGCAGGCCCAGGAACCAGCAGCGCCGTATCTGGCGCTGTGGAATCGCATCGACGGCTTCGACCCGAGTGATCTCGACCGGTCGTTCGCTGACGGTGCGATCGTGAAGGCGTCACTGTTCCGGTTCACGCTGCACGCTGTCGCTGCAGACGACATCTCATGGGCGAGGGCCGCCATGCAGAGTCGAGTACGCGACGCCGGATACCACGCCATCCTCGATGACATCGGGCTCACTGCGGAGCGGATCGACGATCTCCTCGAACAACTGTCGAAGGTGATGGCCGAACCGCACAGCAACGCCGACATGGAACAGGTGCTCTCTCAGCTCGTTCCCGAGGCCGACGACCCGGCCCGACTCTGGTCGGCTCTCCGCATCGTCGGCGCCTTCCGAAACGCTCCGACGACCGACCCCTGGTCGTTCGGCCGACGACCGGCCTTCCTGCCCTGCACCGTTGCCGCCGATGACGAACCAGCCGCAACCGCTGAACTCGTACGTCGATACCTCACGGCGTTCGGTCCAGCGACGATCGCCGACATGTCGCAGTTCACGATCCTCAAACGGTCGGCGATCCGCGAGGTCATGGAATCGATGGCCGACGTCGTCGCCGTTGCGGGGCCGGACGGAGCACAGCTTTTCGATGCGAACGGTGGCGATCCCCTACCGGACGACCAGATGGCAGCGCTCCCGCCGCGGCTGTTGGGGATGTGGGACAGCGTGCTGCTCGCCTACGCGGACCGCTCACGCGTGATCCCCGACGAGCACCGCCCGCACGTCATCCGGCGAAACGGCGATGTCCTCCCAACCGTGATGGTGAATGGTCTCGTCAGCGGTGTCTGGCGGGCGACGGCCGACGCGATCGAAGTTCGAGCGCTGGAACCGATCGACGATGCAACCCTGGAAAGTCTGGACGACGAGGCGCGTGATCTGCGACGACTCCTTGCCGACCGGGAGCCCGCACTGTTCTCCCGATTCGGGCGATGGTGGGATCGTCTGCCCGACGGTCCGACGATCACAATCGGGTCCTGAACGCCGACAAGTCCAGGTCCGCGGCCACGGGCCCGCGTGATAGATCTCAGGTGATCCCGGCGAGTCGGCGGGATTGCCGGACAATTCGGGATCGTCGGTCGACCAAGATGGGACCGGCTGCTCGAGCCTGTCTGAGGGCAGTTGCCCAGGACTCGTTCAGTCGCCTGTTGCCTGGGATTCAGCGACGCACAGAACTCCCTTGTTGCCATCCTGATCAGCAATCACGGTGAGCGACGGTGCGTCACTGTCGTCCACAACGGTCCCACCCGCAGCAATGACGGCAGCAATCCGCTCCGCAGCCACCTCGTGCGCAACGTAGACCTCCACATGGAACCGCTGCCGGGGAGTGGCGGCGTCGTCGGCGTCGCCAAACCACAGGTTCGGTACGCGACCCGTGGCATCGCGAATCTCGTCGCTCGGGGATCCGCGACCCCGGGAGTCGGCACTGCCGGTGAGCAGCGCAGCCCACACAGGGGCGATCGAGGCAGAATCCGTTGCGTCGAGGCCGAGTTCGACGACGCTGACCGATGTTGGATCGGCGACCAACTTGTGGTCCGCAGCGACCTCGGTGATCCGACGCGCCAGGTCGATGTCCTGCTGGGTCACCCACTCGACAACATGCTCCGTTCCATCGTCCTCGCGATAGATGGCATCGACGCTGACCAGCTTCAGGTCGACGTACCCGTCGCCAATCGACACACTCGGATGGTGGCCGAGCGCGTCGCCAGCTTCGCCGACCGCAACGACGAAGCGTGCGCCGACACCGAAGTCGTCGACCAAAAAACGGGCGTGCCATCCCTGGGCCAGCTTGCGCCAGTCGGTCAACTTGGCGTCGGCGATTTCTCGTCCTCCCAACATGTCCATGAACATGAAGCCTAAATGTGAGCCAGCCAGAGCGCCAGAGGCCAAAGAACGCACGCGTTCGTACCCGCCGACTGTGCCGCAAGAACCGCTCACAGCTCGTAACGACACAAGGAGAGCTTCAGGACCCGCTCGCTCACCGGCAGCGGAGAGCGCTTCGCGACGGCCCGCTCGCCGCACGTTCTTGCGCACTCAACCCGAGCCCCCACGTGCCGCTACAGAGCGAGTTCGGCTCGCGATGCTTGCCGGTGATACCGGGCGGTCCCAACTGGGCCGCACCCGCACTGCCCTCCCGGTGAGCCAAAATGTCGGCGTGCCATTCAATGCTGCACTCGCTGAGCGGATTCGACAACGCCTCGTTGGTCTGGACACCCGAGTCTTGCACGACTGGATCGACACCGCCGTGGCTCACGCGGAGCAGCGAACCCAGACAAGCTGACCTCCTGCCGGCAGAGCATTTCCGAGCGTCCGGTCGCACGCCGAGGTGCCCATCAGGCGCACCTTGGGCCAACTCGGCCGGCAGTGATCATGGTTGCCTGCGTAGATCAGCTGGCGGGTCAAGCGTGAGCGATCACGATATGGGCTGGAGCGTCGAAGGCCATGGTTCCATCGGGTTGTACGTACTCGCGAAGTACGTGTTCGGCATTGGCTGACGACGGCGTCGAAATGGTCGTCGTCGAAGGGCAGTTGGGTGGCGTCGCCTTCGAGCCATGTCACCCGGGGTTCGATTTCTTCGGCGACAGTGAGCATTGCGGGGCTGATGTCGAGTCCGGTCACCGAGCCGGTTGCGACTCGATCGAGGGCCTCTCGTGCCAGGATGCCGGTCCCGCACGCCACGTCGAGGACGTCGTCGCCAGCAGCGACCTGGCCGGCTTCGAGCAGGGGCCCGGCCCACTGTTCGAAGAGCGCTTTGACGTGCAACTCCTCATAGGCCCACGCACCTGCGATTGCGGTAGCGAGATCGTCTGGCACGACACCCTCCTTCCCTTCGCGATTCTGGGCCCAACGTCAGACCTGGACCCCATGCCTAAACGGTGGAGTTTCTCGAAGGCGCCCAGAGCGCGGCGTGGTGCATGCAGGAACTTGACGCACTTCATGGCCGGAGACTCTCACCGTCCACGCTGTCCGATGAACATTCTCGAGCACCTGAACGAGCGCCGAGGTGCCGTACAGGAGCGGTTTGCTCGCCACGCCTACTCGCGCGTTCTGGATCTGTTTCTGGTGACTCAGCGCAACGATCCGTCGCGCCTTCCGGTCGTGTATCGCCCGGCTACTGTGAACAGCGTGAGCAACGGTTCGCTGAACGGCGACGAGATCCGGGCGCTGACGGGTCTCGACGATTGGCGTGCGATGTACAACGCGATCGAAGCGAGGTTCCGCACTCGCGACTTCGCCACAGGTCTTGAATTCGTCAACCGAATCGGCGCAGCCGCCGAAGCTGCCGACCACCACCCCGACATCGGCCTGTCGTACACGTACGTGAACATCGCCCTCACATCTCACGACGTCGGCGCCAAGACACAACGCGATGTCGACCTGGCACGCCGGATCAGTGAAATAGCCGCGGAGATCGGTGTCGCCGCCGAACCGCAGGCGGTACAGCGCCTGGAACTCGGCCTCGACACCTGGGCTCGCGACGAGATCAAACCGTTCTGGCAGGCCGTACTCGCCATGACCGACCGCGCGCCGGACGAGTTGACCGATAGCGAAGGCGACAATCCGACCATCTGGTTCCAGGACGCTGCACCTGACACCGCGCAACGCTGGCACATGGATCTACGAGTGCCTCCCGAAATGGCGCAGGAGCGAATCGACGCCGCTGTCGCTGCCGGCGGCACGATCGTGTCCACCGACGAGGCACCGAGCTTCACGGTGCTCGCCGATCCGCAAGGCAACAAGATCTGCATCTGCACACATGTTGGACGCAGCCACTGACCCAACTCGTCCCCTCTGCACGTCCTGTGCTCCACCCCGACAGGCCCTCGCACGCCGCACGTTTCCGAGCGGTCCCGTCGATCGGAAGTACCGTTCTCGCGCGGTTTGGCGAGCTGGTGTCGGTCGTCGTTACGCGTGGGCAGTCAGTTCAAGGATGCACTGCGATGATGGCGTGCATTGTCAGCGACATCTTGAACCGTCGGCGTCGTGCCGCTTCATGGGTCTCGTCGACGAAACGGGACTGGGCGCCGGCTTGGAGTTGGCCTTTCTCGACGAGGTCGTCGGCGAGACTCGCCATCGAGAAGCACCCGTCGGGCGCCGGTGACTCGTCGGGGTTCCATTCAGTCCAAATCTGAGTGTCCGTCGTTTCCATCGTCACCTGACAGTCCGCAGCGGTGGCGAGTGCGGCGAGTCGTCGTCCGACGTTGGACGGACGGTTTCGCTCGACGCGCAAACCCTCGGTGACCATGCTCGTGATCTTCGGATCACCAACATCGAGAAGCAGCGTCGACCAGTCAGTGTCAATGAGCGAAAGACGACCTCGGGAACGCAGGACGCGGACGAACTCCGCGACGACGCTCCCCGGATCCGGCAACCACTGAAGTGTGCGCTCCGAGCGGACGACATCAAATGAATCGTTGGCCTCGGCGAGCGAACGCGCGTCGCCAACTGAAAATCGAACCGCACACGGCACCTCGCTGCTTCGTCGACGGGCGACTTCCAACATTGCCTCGCTCGCATCGACCCCAATCAGCTCTCCGGTGGCACCCAGGTCTACTCCGAGGGAGATCGCTGCCTCGCCCCGCCCGCATCCGACGTCAAGAAGTCGTTCTCCATCGACGAGGCCGAGCTGCTGTCGTTCCCACGCGCGCAATCGTTGCGTCGCTGGCCACCCTGCGGTGGCGTCCATGTTGCCGACCAGCACCGCGGTGTGCGGATCGCCGTCAACGTCGTGGTAGCCGAGACCGTAAGCATCGGTGGAACCCATTCGCGAACACTAGAGCGAGAGATGCAACGCCCGCGCCTGACCAGGCAACCGGCAGACCACAGCGGATGTTCTGAACCGCTGCACTTCAACAGGTCGCTATGGCTCGGAGCGTTCTGCTGTTGCCGTCCAGAGGCCGAAGGAGACCCCACTCGGGTCTGTGATCGTTGCGAACCACCGGTTGTCTCCGCCCAGCGCTGTCCGCTCGCGTTCGACGATGGCTCCGAGATTGGCTGACCGTTGGAGAGCGTGCTCCGGATTGTCTACCGCCACGTTGAGCCGCACACCGACGGCGGGCGTTGGGTGGCACGGAGGTTCATGACTTGTGGTCGGAGCCTGTCGGCGACACGTTTCGGGTGTTCGTCGGGCACTGCGGCCCGGACCCGCAGAAGATCTTGTTCGTCACCGATGCAAACGGGCTGTTCGGGCTGGCCGTCGAAACGGTTCGTCTCATGCAGATCCCCGGCCTCGTGCCGTCGCTCCTTGTCGTTGGTGTCGGCTACCCCGACGCCGACACCTTGATCGCAACCGTCCAGATCAGAACTCGCGAACTGACCCCAACACCCAGTCGCCACCTCGAAGGGTCCGGGCACGCGGACGACTTCATCGAGTCCGTGGCCAGCGAGCTTCGCCCGTGGCTGACCGATCGATACCCGGCAGAAGCTGATGACGTGACCTACTTCGGGCATTCCCTGGGAGGACTCTTCGGTGCGTATTCATTGTTGACGGCCACCTCGACGTTTGATCGCTACATCGTGAGTAGCCCGTCACTGTGGTGGGATGACGAGATGATCTTCGACCTCGAAGCCAGACGAGCCGACGAGGATCGGCTGCACTCTCCAGATCAACAGCGTCGAGGTCGCCGACGAGTTCCATGCAACCGTGCCCGGCATCGTCCTCAGCCGAGCACTACGGAGATACCACTCGCCCACCGAAACCGACCCAAGAATCTGATCGAGGCGCCGCGCATTCTCGAGCGGCGCACCGAGCCCCGACGTGCCGTGAGCGGACGGGTATCGGGCCGCAACGGGTATGTCGATATGCGAGACTCGGCGCTGCGCGTTCGCGATGCCGTCGGCGTGCCAGCCGGGAACTCGATGGCGCTCGTTCGGTCGGTGGACAACCGTGCCATCATGGCTTCGTGAGACTGCGACGAATAGCCCGGCTCATTCGGAACGTCATTCACACCCGAACGTATGGATATTCAGAGGATGATCGCTACGACGCTGGCGTTCCCTCTTCGGAACCGCCGGCTGCTCCGGAACTGGTCTTGGACACTGAGGTCCCGAATCCAGCCGTCGGGCCCATCGCCGACCTCATTCACGACCCCGACTCGCCCTCATAGTCGGACCTGGCGCGTCGCCATCGAGTCCGGGCCGTCGAGTCTTGCACCACGCCACTCGCGGACGTGCCGTGCGACGTCCGGTATCGAAGTGATACCGTCCTGTCATGGCGATGACTCTGCGGCTCACGGACACCGAACAGGAAGCTCTACGAGCACGCGCTGACGCGGAGGGAATCTCCATGCAAGAAGCTGCACGGCGCGCGGTTCGCGAGTTCGTCAGTCGCAGCGAACACCGAGATCGCGTGGCACACGCCGCCAGTCTGATCATCGAGACCCACAGCGACGCCTTGCGTCGGCTCGGCGAGTGAGCGGCTCGGTCGAGTTCCTCGACCTCGACGACGTTGTCGGCCTCGCCGTCGCACTCCTCGGTGACCCTGCCCCAATTCGTGAGATCGGCTTGCTCGGATCGGCCGTCGCCCGTCCGCAGACAACTGCGTTCGGCGAGGACGCGTATCCCGACATCTGGACCAAAGCCGCTGCGCTGCTCCATTCGATCGTGAAGAACCACGCGCTCGTCGACGGCAACAGACGTCTCGGCTGGTTGGCGACCGCCGTGTTCTTGGAGATCAACGGCGCCAAGATGTCGAAAGCCAGCAACGACGACGTCTACGACCTCGTCATCGAGGTCGCAGCCGGTCAACCGACGATCGAAGCGATCGCCGAACGACTACGCCACCTTGCTTCGTAGGGCCAAAGACCGAACATCGACATTCGACATCGGACGGCCTGCCGGCTCGCAACAGCACTCGATATCCGCGCCGCCACGCTTCGGTCATCCCACTCGACAGCCGGCAAACCCATTTCCCGCCGCGTGGCTGGCCGCGAATCGAACCGCTCGGGAGGGTCAGAGTCGGCCGGCGGACTTGAGTTCCAGATACTGGTCGACGACATCGGTGGCGAGTTCGCCCGGCTTGGCATCGATGACGATGGCACCCGCAGCACGCAGTCGGGCAGCGGTCCGCTCCCGTGCGTCGAGCGCGGCGACGGCGGCGGCGGTCCGGTAGGCATCCGCGGCTGCTTCGTGGCCGGACTCCGCAGCCCAGGTCGCGACGTCGGGGTCGCGTACCGCAGCGACCAGCACCAGGTGCGTCCGCGTCAGTGAGGCGAGTGCCGGCAGCATGGCGTCGACGATGACGGTGTCGACGAGTTCGGTGAAGACGACGAAGAGCGAGCGCCGACGGAAGCGTGCCGCTGCACTCGTGAACGCCGTCTTGTACGCACTCTCGTCGAGGGCCGGGTCGAGCAGGTACATCGCCTCGGCGACCTTCGCGAACTGTCCCGTCGATTGGCGGGCCGGGACGATGCTGCGGACCTGACTGTCGAAGGTCAGCAGACCGACGTTGTCACCGAGGTGCCCGGCGACCTGGGTGAGGCCGAGCACAGCATCCATTGCATGCTCGACACGTGGGGTGTCGCCCACCGTGCCCGCCATGCTCCGACCGTTGTCAAGCAATGCGATGACGTACTGGTTCCGTTCGGCTCGATAGTCCCGGACCACGACGTGCTGCTGGCGGGCGGTCGCCGCCCAGTCGACCTTGCGGAAATCGTCACCCTGTCGGTACTCACGCAACTGGTCGAAGTCGGTGCCGCTGCCACGGCTGCGCACGCTGCGCACCCCAGTCTCCAACGGAATCCTCAGACGCGTCGACATCAGTTCACGCGACGGATACGCCGGCATGACGGCGATGGAACCCGGCACGAATTGGTTGGCCTGCCGAGCCATCAGGCCGAACGGCCCTGCGGTGCGGACCGCGATGTCGCCGAACGGGAACCGGCCGCGACGGCTCGGTCGGATGCGTGCGCCGAATCGATGGCGGCGGCGCGGGTCCAGACGCATCGTCGCCCTCCGACGCGTCGCTGCGAAGCTCGGCCAGATCGCATCGCCCACGGTGACCGACGTGGTGCGCTCCCCGTGGTTGGTCACCCGCCAGGTGATCTCGGCCTCGTCGCCGACGGTGAGCGTGGAGGGGAACTCCCGCTCGACCTCGATGTCGGCCGGCGGCACCGTAGCGACCAGGTCGGCCACGGCGAGCACGACCACGACACCGAGCGCCACGGCCACGATCCACCACGAATCGAGCCGGACGAAGCCGAGCGGCACGGCGGCGAACGCGACGACGAGCGCGAGGCGACCCGTCGGGACGGGCTTGCTGCGCTGGGTGCGCGTTGCGCTCGGACGGGCCATCGGTTCAGCGATTCACTCTGCGATTCACTCAGATCCTGCGTGTCAACGTGGGGTGGGAACCGCGGCGAGGAGGCCCTCGATCACGGCGTCGGCGGCGGTACCTTCGAGTTCGAGTTCGGGGCGCACGAGCACTCGGTGGCGCAGACACGGCTTGGCGACCGACTTCACTTCATCGGGTGTGACGAAGCCACGACCGGACAGCCACGCCCACGCCTTGCTGGCGTGCAGCAGCCAGGTGGCACCGCGCGGCGAGACGCCGAGTTGGAGGGCAGGCGACTCGCGCGTCGCTCGGCACAGCGACACGATGTAGCGCAGCACCGCCGGCTCGACGGTGATCGCGTCGATCTCGGCGCGTGCAGCACGCAGATGTCCGGCATTCGCGACGGGGCGGATCAGCTCGCGTGTCGCATGCGGGTTGATGCCGGCGTGATGCCGAGCGAGCATCTCACCTTCCTGCTCCTCGGTGGGGTAGCCGACCACCAGCTTGAACAGGAACCGGTCGAGTTGCGCCTCGGGCAGCGGGAACGTGCCTTCGTACTCGATGGGGTTCTGTGTCGCGATGACGAGGAACGGGTCGGGCAGCGGTCGGCTCTTCCCCTCGATCGAGACCTGTCGCTCCTCCATCGCTTCCAGCAGCGCCGCCTGTGTCTTGGGCGGCGTCCGGTTGATCTCGTCGGCGAGCAGCAGGTTCGTGAAGACCGGGCCCTCGCGGAACCGGAACGACGGAGCCTGACCTGGCGCCTGGTCGAGCACCGTCATGCCGACGACGTCGGACGGCATCAGGTCCGGCGTGAACTGGACGCGGGAGAACTCCAGGTCGAACGCCGCAGCAAGGCTCTTGGCCAACAGCGTCTTGGCCACCCCCGGCACGCCCTCGAGCAGCACGTGGCCGTTCACCAACAGCGCCGAGATCACACCACTGAGGACACCTTGCTGGCCGACGACGACCTTGCCGACCTCGTCGCGCACGGCGAGCACCGCCTCCCGCGCTTCCGACGTCGTCGACGAGGTCGAGGCCACGGTCGATGGCGCGGCCGGTGGAGGTGCTCCGGCGGGTGCGGGGAATCCACCGCTCGGCTGTTGGCCGGGTGCGGGAGCGTGTTCGTTCGTCATATCAGGACGTCCTTTCGGATGCGGTCGATCTGGCCCGACAGTGCGAGCAGTTGGGAATCGTCGGTGGCGGTACGGTTCAGGAGCTGTTCGGTGGTGCCCGGCGGCAGATTCGTGCGAGCCGCGACGGCGGCGTCCAGCTCGGCGAGTGGTGCCGCGAGGTCGATGTGCAACTCGGCGCACAGATCGCGGTGCAGGCGGTTCTGCATCAGCCATCCCGCCCGGGAGGTGTGCTTGGCGCGTTGCATCAGGTTGCCGGTCGCTGCGACGAGTTCGCTGCCGGCCAGCGGAGTGGCGAGGGGCTCGTCGAGCACGGCACCGACCCGGACGCTGCGCGACACGGCGAAGATCACGAAGCCGAGCGCAGCCAGGACGAGGGCCATCCAGGCCCACGGCGGGACCAGGTCGACGAGTGTCTCCTCGCCCGCTCCGATGTCCTCGATCGAGGCCGCCGTTCCCGTTCCGAGCAGGATCGTCACGTCGGTGCCGTCACGTGGCGCGAGCAACGCGGTGGCAAGCCCCGCGTTGTCAGCACGCCGGAGGTACTGATTGACCAAGACCTCGTTGTCACCCAACCCGACCACGGTGCCGCTGCCGATCTGGCGCACGATCACGAACGACTGTGCATCGCCCGAGAAGCACTGCGGCTCGTCGGGACCGACTGGGTAGAGGAGTCCCTGGGGGACGTACAACCCGCGCAGTCGCTCCAACGCACCGATGTTGCAGGTGCCCCGAGCGACATTCGTTTCGCGGTCGGCTTCGAGGCGGCGCTCCGGCAATCCGAACCCCTCGACGGCGATGCTGCCACCGTCGAGTTGGGGCCCGCCGTGGAGTGTGCTGGCGGGGTCGGCAACGACGGCGAGGCCACCCTGCTCGATGAAGTCGAGTGTGGCGGAGCGCTGGTCGTCGTCCAGCCGATCATCGATCACGAGCAGCCGCGTCGTGGTTCCCGGCTCGGGCGCGGTGCGCGTGATCGCGACCTCGGCCCCCGACCGTTCGAGCACTTCGACGAGTGCAGTCGCTCCGTTGGGAGCGCTCGATCGAGGATCGAACGGGTCCGGCGCCGGTCGTGCCCGAACGATCAGCAGCAGCGCAAGGGCCGTGCCCACCACGATCAGCGCAGCCAGCACCCCTTTTCCAGCCCCGATGGTGTCGCCCGCCGCCGCCTGCCGGCTCATCGAGGCGCCGGCTCTCGGGCGGACCGCACCCCGGCACCACCGATCACATCGCCGAGCACCACCGTCGCTGCGACGACGAAGCGTCGGTCGTGATCGGCGGTCACCTCGGCATCGTCGAACCATGCAGCGTCGAAGATCCCGGCGGCGACATCGAACGACGAAGCGACGCCGGGGGCGAGAGTCCGCACCTGTTCGCGCTCCTCCCCCGACGTCCGTCCGGGGATCTCGTCGACGTGGCCGGCACGGGCCAGGTCGCCGACGAGAGCCCGGTACTCGCAGCGCACGGCGTCTCGGAATCGGCCGGCCTCGCGGTGCTCGGCAGCGGCGCGCCGCCAGCGGTCGGGCGGCCGATCGAGGTCGACGATCCGTTCGTCGGCGATGTCGTCGAGGTCTTCGTCCAGGTCGTCGATGTCTTCGTCGATCGGCGTGCGGTTCCGGAGCATCGAGATCACGATCCACGCGATCACTGCCACGAGCGCGAGGACGAGGAGGACCACGAGCAACGTCCCGAAGGCGCCGAATCCGGCGCCCGCCCCGGGCACGTCGATGGGTGTGTCGAAGTCCAGATCCGATGGGTCGGGTTCGGGCGGCGAGCACACGGTGTCGCTCGCTGTCAGATCACAAGCGAGATCCCGCGGAACTTCGGGCGCCTCGTCGACCGGGCCGAGCGGGTCGCCGACCGACCCACCGAGGCCGAACTGCGGCAGGAACGGGAGCAACCGCAGCGATGGCAGCGCCACTCCGACCGCCGGTCCGATCACTGCCCCGATCATGATCCAGTGCCTTGATGGTCAGGTGGACCGAATGCGGCGTCGGCGTCGATCACGATGTCGAGCCCCTCGGCGTCGACCCGCAGCAGGAGGTAGAGGTGGGCGGTCGCGAGCGCGATGAGCGGGACCACGATGATGACACCGAGTTGGCTCGCGACCCCCTGAGCCAGCCACCGGTAGTCACCGAAGGTCAGGAACCCGGACACCTCGGCCAAGGTGGGCAGGTACGTGATCCCGGTGAGGAGGAGCCCGCCGACGATGAAGGACGTGCACACGAAGCCCAGTGCCGACCCCGTACGCAGACGAGACAGTCGCCAGGAGCGGCGCAGCGCTGCGACCGGCCCAAGGCGCTCGCCGACGATCGCCGGGACGGTGAGCAACGTCGCGGTCGTGAAGAACAACGCCACCGGGATCCCCAGGAACACTCTGCCGCTGGTGTCACCCGACGTGCTCGACAACGACCATGTCGCGAGGAACGGCACCCAGGCATGCCCGATCGCCCACGCGACGAGGACGGTCGGCAGCCGGCGCATCGTCCCGGCAAGGGCCGGACGCAGACCTGCCGGATGGCCGAACCGGTCAGCGAGCAACACGATGGAGCAGAAGCATCCGACGACGGCCGCAGCAAGGCTCGCACACACGACGGCGAGCATCGCCGCGACGTCCTCGAGGCCGGTACCCACGTCATCACCGCCGAACGCGGTCAGCGTCGTCGCCCCGGTTCGGTCGAATGCCTGGGAGGTTGCCCACAGATTCAGCGCGACGACCGGCAGCAGCAGCATCGACGAGCCGACGAGCACGTCGCGACCGTGCCGTTGCAGCATCGAACCGCCCGCATCGAGGGCGGCGAGGACCTGGCTTCGGCTCCGCCTCAGACGCAGCGGACCGTTCAGTGTTCTGGCCGACCCCGAACTCTCCGACCCGATCCCGGTCGCCCCGCTGCCTGCCGCCCCGGCAACACCTCGCCGGGGCACCGCTGCGGGCACGTCCAGCCGTTCCCAACCGCCACCGTCAGGCGCTGATGCCGCAGCCGGCCCCGTGGAGATCGCGTCGTCGGACATGTCGGTCACATTGTGGGCCAGATCGGGCGCTGATGCGCGACACTGCGACGGTGCGCGGCTACGAATCCAACTCCTACGGTGACGGTTTCGCCGATGTCTACGACGAGTGGTATGCCGATGTCACCGATGTCGAGGCCACGGTCGCTCGGCTGATCGGCCTCGCCGGAATCGGAGGACGCGTCCTCGAACTCGGCGTCGGGACCGGCCGCCTGGCAGTGCCGATGGCGGACGCCGGCCTCGTCGTGACGGGCATCGATTCCAGCACCGCCATGCTCGAACGCCTCGCAGAGCGCGACCCTGAAAGCCAGGTGGTGTCGATTCTCGGCGACATGGTCGACGACCTTCCCGACGGCCCCTTCGATACGGCCCTCGTCGCCTACAACACCCTGTTCAACCTGCTCGAGGACGGCGGACAGGAGCGCTGTTTCGCAGCGGTCGCCGGCAGGCTCCGTCCGGGGGGACGCTTCGTCGTCGAGGCCTTCGTCGCCGACAGCGGCCAGACGGCGCACCCCACGGGGTCTGATGTGTCGGTGCGCTCGATGGAGGTCGACCGGGTCGTGCTGTCGGTGTGGCGTCACGCTCCCGACGGTCAGCGCGCCAGCGGTCAGTTCGTCGAGTTCACCGAATCGGGTGGCGTGCGCCTTCGTCCGTGGGCGGTGCGCTGGGCGACGACCGATCAACTCGACGCCATGGCAGCGGCAGCCGGGTTCGACGTCGAGGAGCGCTTCGGTTCCATGTCCGGCGAGACGTTCACCGACGACTCGACGCAGCACGTCACCGTCTACCGTCTCCGCCCGGAGTGACAGCGTTCCGATTGCGTCACAAAGGTGCCTGACCCCGATGTGACGGAGCGTTCAGAAGGAGTGGAAGCCGCCGTCGATGCGGATGATGTCACCGGTGTGGTAGGCGCTCGCGGAGGAGGCCAGGTATGTGGCGATACCGGCGAAGTCCTCCTTGGTCCCCCACCGGCGCGTCGGGATGCGCGGCATGACCTTCTCGACGAACTTGTCGTATCCGAAGGCCGGGGCGGTCATGTCGCTCTCGATCCATCCGGGCAGGATCGAGTTGCAACGGATGCCGTGGCGAGCGTGCGCAACAGCGATGCCGCGCATCATCGCGTTGACGCCGGCCTTCGTCGCTCCGTACGCCTGGCCTGACGCGGCACCGAACTCCGAGGAACCCGACGAGGTGAAGACGATCGAGCCGCCGGCGTTGTCTCCCTCTTCGTGGCGGGCGACCATGTGCTTGGCGGCTTCGCGTGCGGTGTAGAACGCGCCGTCCAGGTTCACCGACATGACGCGACGCCAGTCCTCACTCGTCATCTCGAGGAAGCTCGGTGACGAGCCGCTGACTCCCGCATTGACGAACACTGCATCGATCCGGCCGAGCTCGTCGGCGGTGTCGGCCATTGACTGGATGACGGCTTCTTCGTCGCTCACGTCGCAGACGATCGACAACAGTTCGACGTCGTACTGGCTGAGCGTGTCGATCGCTCGCTCGTTCTTCTCGGCGTTCGTCCCCCAGATCGCGACATCGGCACCATGAGCGGCGAGGCCCTCGGCCATACCCAGCCCGATCCCGCTGTTGCCACCGGTGACGAGGGCCACCCGTCCGGTCAGATCGAACGGGGAGTTGCCAGGAATGCTCATTCGCCGACTGTAGGTCGGGCGGTGACGGCCGCACTGATCGCCTCGACCACTGGCCAGGCCCCGGCCGACGTGTTCGCGAGCACCGAGTACGTCACGTCGGCTCCACGGAAGACGCCCGACTGGAACGAGACGCCGGCGTCCATGCCTTCGATCCAGACGTGCTCGTCACGTGGGGCGAGCCAGAAACCGCGACCGTACGACCGCTCGTCGCTGTGGACGCTGACCGCGGCGGTCATCGCTGCCACGTGCGGGAGCGACACGATGTCGCCCGCCAGAAACGCGCTCCAGAACGCCGTCGTGTCGTCGAGCGTGAGGTAGACACCTCCGTCACCCATGCCGATGACCGGCAGATGGAACACGTTGCTCCGTCCGTTCGCCAGGTAACCGAGCGCAGTGTCGCCAGGCAGCTCGTCCGAGCGGAAGAACCCTGCTTCGGGCATCGCTGCACGGTCGATGACCCGGTCACGAACGGACTCGTGAAAGGAGCCGGTGATCGTTTCCACGATGAACGACAGCATGACGAATCCGCTGTTGTTGTAGACGAAACGTTCGCCCGGCGGCGACACCTGGGCGTGGGCGTCGATGAGTGGGAGGTAGTCGCGAGCCGTCTGAAGGGTGTGGGCGGAGAGTGAGCCGAGGAGATGGTCATCGATGTCACCCATCGTCGCTTCGTCCAGGTAGTCGCCCACGCCGGACCGGTGGGTGAGCAGGTGGTCGATCGTGACGGCTGCGTCGACGTTCGGCAGGTCGTCGCCCACGACGGAGCGCACAGTCGTGTCGAGCGTCAACGCACCCGACTCGACGAGCGACATGACCGTGAGTGCGGTGAGCGCCTTGGTGCCGCTCGCAACAGCAAAGCGACTCGTGACGTCGTTGGCGCGCTCGTTCGCTCGGTCGCTGTGACCGTGCGCGAACTCGACGACGACGTCCCCTCGGGCCTGCACTCGGACAGCACCCGAAAAGTCATGTTCCCGTGCGACGTGTTCGAGTTCGGAGAGCGCGACATCCATCGCGTGATTCTGTCACGGTCTGGACCTGCGTCGGCCCGGCATTGCGAGGTCGTCGGTTCTCGACGCCTCGCGCCCGCCGAGGCGAGCGCGTTCGTCAGCCAGGCAGGTGGGCGAGCAGCATCTCGACCAGCCGCTCGAAGCTCTGGTCGCGGTCATCCGGCTGGGTGAACGCCTCGATGCTCTCGAGGGACACGAAACCGTGCAGCGCCGAGCGAACGAGTCGGGCGGCGTGGACCGCCTCGTCATCGGCGACGCCAGCGCTCCGCATGAGCAGCACGAACAGGTCCGCGACGGCTCCCTGTGCGTTCGCGAGCCCGTCGCCTCGTTCGACCGGCGGCAGCAGCGACGAGGCGTACTGGCCCGGATGTTCATGGGCGAATCGGCGATGTGCGTCGGCGATCGCCCGTACCGCATCGGCCCCGGCTCGAGCAATGAGTGCTGAGCGCAGCGCCTCGGCGAGGTTGTTCGTCGCCAGCACCGCGAGGTCGTGACGGAGCGCATCGATGCCATCGACATGGTTGTAGAGCGCCGACGGTTGCACGCCGAGGCGTTCGGCCAGTCCGCCGAGCGAGAGTTCGTCGCGACCCTCCTGGTCGACGAGCAACGCCGCTTCGGCCACGACGATCATCGGGGTCAGTCGTCGCTTGGTCACGTTGCGAATCTAGCGACCTCCGACCACGAGTCCTTCGCCCAACTGAAACAAGATTGCTTTTCGTGAAGTCACTTCACAGCAGAATCAGACCCTCGCAGGTCCGACGTCTCCGATGACGGAGACACGCTCGCCGTATCGACTTGCCGGGTGATAGTCCCAGACGGCGTGGTGCTGGGTGCACCGATTGTCCCACAGCGTGAGCGTGTTCGGCAGCCACTGCACGCGGCAGTGCAGTCGCACCGTGGTGGCGATATGGGTGTACAGCGCATCGAGAAGCGCTCGGCTCTCCCACTTGCGCAGCCCGACGATGTGCGACGTGAATCCGCTGTTCACGTAGAGCACCTTCTTGCCCGTCACGGGGTGGACCGCCACGACCGGATGCTCGTTTCGTGGATATCCGCCGTCAGGCGGAGTCGTGGCGTAGCTGCCGACGTAGGGGATCCCACCGTCGTGCACGGCGGTCAGGCCCTCGAGGAAGGACTGCATCACCGGAGACAGCAGTTCGTAGGCGAGGTACATGTCTGCGTACAGCGTGTCTCCGCCGCCGACGTCGGGAGTCTCGGTGATGTAGAGCGCCGATGCCAGTGGCGGGATCGCATCGCACGTCACGTCGGTGTGCCAGGCATCACCGGCGGTGTACGGGGAGTCCTTGGTCGTCTTCACGACGAGGACCTCGGGGTCACCGCCGCGCGCATGGTTCAACGGATGGGTGTGCAGCTGGCCGAAGTAGCGACCGAACGCCTTGTGTTCGTCCCGATCGAGATGCTGATCCCGAAAGACCAGCACGCTCCAATCTGCGAACGCTTGATGCAGATCTTTCAACTGCTGTTCATCGAGCGGTTGCGTGAGGTCGAGTCGGTCGACCTCGGCACCGAGATGCGGCGTCAACGTCGACACACGGAAACTCTCGTACTCAGTCGATCGTCGTGTCGACGCCACTGTTGAGGTGAGGGGTGTTTCGGTGACGGTCATTGTCGCTCCTTGACACGTTGTCGTCGGGGGCCGCTCGCCGGGCCGAACCACGACCTTGGCACATTCCGCTGGGCAGACCGTTGCCGGGGCGAGGTCACGGCGGACGAGACGCTGCGCGGCGCAATCGGCGTTGCGGTTTCAAAGCCGAACAAGTGGACACGACCTCGACCGCTCGTCGGGTGGTTGCACGACCAGGACGACGACTTCCTCGATCGGTGGAATCTGGCGCGGTCCGACATCGACGCCCGGGTCTTCTATCCACGGGTCATGCTCGGCGAGTACCTTCGGTCGGAGTTCGAGGAGATCTGCCGGGTCGGTCGCACCGCGGGTCACACGATCGACGCCGTCACCGCCAGCACGTTCATGGACGTCACACCGCACGAGGATCGCATCGAGATCTCTGCGCTGACCGACGGCAGAGAGGAACATCTGTCGTTCACGGACGTCGTGCTGGCGACGGGCCACTCATGGCCGACCGACCCCCGCATCGGCTCAGCCGATCTCGTTCCCCCCTGGCCGTACACGAACGTCACCGATCTCCCACCCGGACACATCGGGGTGCTCGGCTCCTCGCTGTCCGCCATCGACGTCATCATCGCGCTCGGCCATGAACACGGGACGTTCATGGAGGACGGCGACAGAGTGACCTGGTTCGCCGACACCGGCCACGAAGAGATCGCCATCGCGATGGTGTCGCACCGCGGCATCATGCCGGAGCCGGACTTCTTCTACGTCTACCCGTACGAGGCACTTCGACACGTGCACGCCGATGCTGTCGCGAACGAATTGGCGAAGGGAACCGACGGGCTACTCGACCGGGTCTTGACGCTCCTCGTCGATGAACTCGACGAGGCCGACCCCGACTACATGGCTGCCCTCGGCGACGAAGCGAGAACGGTCGAAGGTTTCGCGGATGCCTACTTCGAGTACCGAGAACGATTGGGTGGCCGACGCGCGTTGCGCGAGACGCTACGCGAGTCGGTTGCATCGATCGACGACAAGCAGACGGATCAGCACCGATACGCCCTGCTCCGGGGGCACGAGAGCTTCGAGCCGATCCTCGAGCATCTCGACGACGACGATTGGAAACGGATCCGAACTCATCTGCTGTTGGTGTTCGCCGACTGCTACGCCGCGATCCCGCACGTCTCGGCGCGACGCATCCTGGCGCTGTACGACGCCGGCGTCCTGGACATCATCCCCACCGGATCTGATGGATCGTTCGCCAACGCCGGCTCCGCTGCCGGCGGGTCCGGTGTCGTCGTCAGTACCGTCGACGGCGACATCCGTTTCGACGCGCTCGTCGATGCCCGAGGCCAGGCATCGGCACCGCTGGCTGATCTCCCGTCTCCCGGCCTGATCGCAGCGATGCCCGACCCCGACGCAACCCTGGTCGAGCCCTTCCGACTCGACCTCGCAGGCCGACACGCACAGGCCCGAGACGAACCAGCGGTGTACTGCCTGGCGATGCCCCAGATGCTCGAACGGCACCCGTTCGCTCAAGGGTTGCCGAACTGCGCTGAACTCGGTCGAGTCGTCGGACGAGACATCCTCACTCGGCTGGAGAGCGACCACGCACTGCGCGCAGGAATGCGTGCCTCGGCGTCGGTCAGATATCGTCGGAGGCGATGACGCTCGAACAGGTCCAGTCCCCTGCCGACCTGCGCGGGCTCTCGTATTCCGAACTCGACGAACTCGCCACCGAGATCCGCCACTTCATCGTCGATGCCGTGTCCGAAGTCGGGGGACACCTCGGCTCCAACCTCGGCGCCGTCGAGCTCACCCTCGCCCTCCACCGGGTCTTCGATTCCCCGACCGATGCCATCCTCTGGGACACCGGCCACCAGGCGTACGTCCACAAGATCGTCACCGGGCGCCAGAAGCAGTTCGAGCAACTCCGCCAGGTCGGCGGCCTCTCGGGGTATCCGAGCCGCGAAGAGTCCGAGCACGACTACGTCGAGAACAGCCACGCGTCGACGATCCTGTCTTACGCCTACGGCATGTCGGTCGCCCGCGATGCCGGGGTCGACCCGCACCGTCACATCGTCGCCGTCATCGGTGACGGCTCGATGACCGGCGGCATGGCCTACGAAGCGATCAACAACATCGGTCACGGCAAGAAGCGGGTCATCATGATCCTCAACGACAACGGCCGGTCGTATGCGCCGACGGTGTCGAACCTGTCCGCCAACTCTCAGGGCCACGACGAGCGGGCCAGCCACCCGAGTTCACAGGGTTCGCACTCGGCGTCGTTCACCGATCGGGTGGCCGACAAGCTGAGCCATGCGCTCACCGACATCCGCCTCAACCCCGTCTATGTGCGCCGGCAGCGTCGCATCGAGGGCTATCTGCAGAGTCTGCCGCTCGTCGGTCATCAAGCCGGCGCTGCGATGGAAGCGTTCAAGGCCGGGGTGCGCGAGTTTCTGCAGCCGCCGTCGTTCTTCGAAGCTCTGGGTGTCCGCTACGTCGGGCCGTTCGACGGCCACAACATCGAAGAGATGGAACGGGCGCTGCACAATGCGATCGAGCTGAGCAGTGAGGGTCCGATCCTCGTCCACATGCTCACGCAAAAGGGTCGCGGCTACTCCCCTGCCGAGGACGACAGCGAGAAGCATCTCCACGATGCTCCGATGTTCGACCCCGCCGTCGGCCCACCGAAGTCCGTGTCGACGGGTTACACACAAGCGTTCTCCGAGGCAATCGTCAAGGAAGCCGAGTCCGACGACCGTCTGGTGGCGATCACCGCGGCGATGCCGGGTCCGACCGGGCTGATCCCGTTCCAGGAGCGGTTCCCCGACCGATTCTTCGACGTCGGCATCGCCGAACAGCACGCCGTCACCGGCGCAGCAGGCATGGCAATGGGTGGCTTGCGTCCGGTCGTGGCGCTCTACTCCACGTTCCTCAACCGGGCCTGGGACCAGGTCGTCTACGACGTTGCGTTGCATCGTCTCCCGGTCATCTTCTGCATCGATCGCGCCGGCATCACCGGGCCCGATGGTGCGAGCCATCACGGCGTCTACGACATGGCGCTGATGTCCAAGGTGCCCGGCATGCGCGTCCTCGCCCCGTCGAGTGCACAAGAACTCGCCCAGATGTTGCACGATGCAGTCGAGTTGGTCGAGGCCGGCCCGATCGTCATCCGCTACGCACGCGGTGCTGCCCGCCAGGTCAGCGAACACGAGGTCGGTTCCGGCCTCCTCGCCCGTTCGGTCCTCACATCCGACGATGCCGACGTCTGCATCATCGCCGTCGGCAAGATGCTCGAGACCGCCGAGCAGGCAGCAGCGCAGCTCGCCGAGTCGGGAACCCCGGTCAACGTCTGGGACGCCCGTTGCTGTGCTCCGCTCGACCCGGCGATGATCGCCGACGCCGCCCGTTGCGCCCGCGTGGTCACGATCGAAGACGGCATCCGCGACGGCGGGATCGGCATGTCGATCGCCGACCAGGTGACCTCGATCGACCCGACGACCGAAGTCACCGTGTTGGGAACGCCGACCAAGTTCATCCCGCACGACCCGAAGTCGGCGAACCTGCACGCCAAGTTCGGGCTCGACGTCGCCGGCGTCGTCGCCGCCGTCACTGCGTAGCAGCGCGAATCCTGGCGACTCGTCGTCGCTGCCAGACTCGTCCTCGCGGCTTTCTGACCGGTGCCCACGTCAGCTCCGAGTGGCCAACTAGCGTGAGCAGGATGCGCCGACTCTTCGTCAGAACTCTGAGCCTGGGGATCGTCCTCGCGCTTGCCAGCGCCTGCGCAGGCGATCCTGAGGCGACCATCGGCACCACGTCGGTCGACGACGTGACCGGCGGCGAGATCATCGTGTCGGGCGACCTCACGGCCGGCTCCCCGTCAGATGGCGGCGGCGACGAGTCCACCGACGCCGCTGCCTCGACCGGCGAGGAATCGACCGATGGGACGACGGCGCCACCAACCACCGTCACGACCACGACGACCCGAGCCACCACGCCGCCGACGACTCGCGCTCCCTCGACCACCAGCTCGGCGAACAACAGTTCCGGCGGTGCATCGACTGCGACGACCGAGGCTCCGGTCATCGGCGACGGTCCGGTCCTCACGGTGCCGGTCGGCATCGACGACTCCGGTGAGTCCCCGGGCGTCGGCACGGGTCTCAAGCCTGTCTTCTTCGCACTCGAAGCCACCACGAAGGTCGCCTGCAACATCGCTTCTCCGGGAACGGTGAGCCTGCGGTGGGAAGTGATCGGTGTCGAGACCGTCGACATCGCCGTCAAGACCACCGGCAACATTCGCAGCGCCGACCAGCCACCCGCGGGCACGATCGACCTGTCCCTCGACTGCACGAACGGCAGCCAGTACTTCGTCGTCGCGGAGAACCCTGACGGCAAGACGACTCGTTCGGTGAGCGTCAGCGCCCGCTGATCACTCGTGCCGCGGTCGTCAATGCTGCGCTCGACGCTCCGGCCCGGTCCGAAGAAGACCGTCCTTGCCGTCGTCGCCGCTCTCGTCGTCGCCACGTCTGCCGCAGCGTGTTCTGGCTCCGAGAGCGGGACACCCCTGGCGGGTTCCGGTGACGCCGCATCCGTCGATGAACTCCTGCTCTCCGGAGTCGGCGTCATCGCCCTGGGGTGCGGCACGTCCGCCGCGGCCGGCAGCGGCGTGGTGTTGGGCGTGTCGGGGCAGGTCGTCACCGTGGCCCACACGGTGGCGGGCGCGACATCGATTCGAGTGGTCGACGCCGCAGGTGCGGAGTACCCGGCCAGCGTCGTGGCCTTCGAACCGGATGCAGACCTCGCCGTGCTCCACGTCGACGCCCTCACTGCTCCGCCACTCGATGTCGGCCCCCCACGCCTCGGCAACGGCACACTGGTTCGTTGGTCGCTCGACGGCGGGCTCTCGACCCGACCGGTGGAGATCACCCAGCGACTCGCGATCACCATCGACGACATCTACGGCTCGACGAGCGTGCGGCGGAGCGGCCTCGAATTCAGTGGCAGTGTCGTCGTCGGCGACTCCGGTGGGCCGATCGTCAGCGCCGAGGGCATCGTGATCGGCATCGTCTACGCCCGTTCGAGCAGCCGTGCCGACACGGGCTTCGCCACCGACGCAGACGAGATCAACAAGTTGCTCCAGGCCGTCGGCAACGAGTCAGTCGACACCGGCGCCTGTCTCTGAACGCGGCGGATCTCGTAACGTGCCCGACGTGACCATCGCACGACCGCAGCCATCCGGCATCGACCTGTCGATCTACGACCAGTACACCCGTCTCCGTTTCGAATGTCCTCCGAACACCGACGGCGTCGTCCTGATCACTCTCGACGATCCGGACAAGCTCAATGCCACCGACGCCGAGATGCACCTGCAGCTGTCCCGGGTGTTCCGCACGATCGACGACGACGACTCCGTGCGGGCCGTGGTCGTGACCGGTGCCGGCAAGGCGTTCTCCGCCGGCGGTGACCTCGACTGGATCAGCGAGCAAGTGGGCGACTACACGCAGACGATGCGGGTGATGAAGGAAGCCGGCGACATCGTGCGCACGATGATCGACTGTGACACCCCGATCGTCTCCGCGATCAACGGCGTGGCGGTCGGCGCCGGTCTGGCAGTCGCGCTGATGGCCGACGTCAGCATCATCAACGAGACCGCCAAGCTCACCGACGGCCACATTCGGCTCGGCGTCGGGGCAGGCGACCACGCAGTCGCGATCTGGCCGCTGCTGTGCGGGATGGCCAAGGCCAAGTACTACCTGCTCACCGCCGACTTCCTCGACGGTGCCGAAGCCGAGCGCATCGGCCTGGTCTCGAAGGCCGTGCCCGCCGACGAGGTGCTGGACACGGCGATGAACGTCGCCCGCAAGCTCGCTGCCGGGCCCGTCGACGCAACCCGTATGACCAAGCGGGCGCTCAACCACTGGATCCGTCAGGCACTGCCGAACTTCGAGGCATCACTTGCCTACGAGATGCTGAACTTCCTGGGCCCGGACGCCGCCGAAGGCCTCGCCGCCCTCCAGGAGAAGCGGGCCCCCGACTTCCAGCACCCTGCGGGGGCATCCTGATGGTAGCGAGGCCGCCGGAGCTGACCGCCGAGCTCGAACTCGCGCTGTCCGTCGCTGGTCTCGCCGATGCGTTCACGTTGCCGCACTTCGTCGACCGGGACTTCACGGTCGACTGGAAGACCAACCAGACCGAGGTCACCGAGATCGATCGGCAGGCGGAGACACTGATCGTCGAGGCACTCGTCGGCCGCCGCCCGGATCACGGCGCGTTCGGTGAGGAGCACGGGCTCGCCGGCGACAAGTCGTCGCCCTGGCGGTGGGTCATCGATCCGATCGATGGCACGTCCGGCTTCGTCCGTGGCATTCCGGTCTGGGCGTCGCTGATCGCGCTCACGCACCACGACGCTCCGGTGCTCGGCGTCGTCTCGGCACCCGCACTCGGCTTCCGTTGGTGGGGCGGCATCGGACTCGGTGCCCACATGTCGGCCCGAGGAGCCACACGTGAGATCGGGGTCTCGTCGATCGATGAACTGGGTGATGCTCAGATCTGTGTCACCCACAATTCCGGATGGGACGAGCTCGGCCTCACCGGCCGGCTCGTCGAGTTGCAGCAACAGGCACGCCGATCACGGGGGCTCGGTGACTTCTGGCAGCACATGCTCGTTGCCGAGGGCGCCATGGACGTCGCGATCGATGCCGTCGGTGTCGCCGCCTACGACCTCGCTGCGATCAAGCCGATCGTCGAGGCCGCAGGGGGCACCTTCACCGACCGCCACGGCGAACCCACCCATCTCCACGACACCGCGATCAGCAGCAACGGCAAGCTCCACGACCAGGTCCTCCGCCACCTCACCTGAACAACCGTTACTTCGGGGTCGGGAGCAGCGGTAACGCCGTTACTCCGGGGTCGGGAGCAGTAGTAACGCTCGCTTCTCCGAGGGTCGTAGCCTGCTGCGGATGCAGGTTCACGTCGAGTCCGAAACAGCACCGCTGCGATCGGTGATCGTCGGCTATCCCGACAACTTCCTCGACGTGGAGCCCGAGATCATCAACGAGACGCAACGCAAGTTCTACGACGGACCGGACGCCCCGACGAAGGAGGCGGTCACCGAGCAGCTCAACGGGTTCATCGACGTGTTGCGCGAGCGGGGCATCACCGTCCACCAGCCACGTCCGTTGCCGTACATCCCCGACCAGATGATGACTCGCGACATCGGTGTCGTCATCGGCGACACGCTCGTCGTCACCACCATGGCCGCCGTCAGCCGCAAGCACGAGTGGCGCGGGTATGCGTACCTCTTCGAACACTTCATGCCGGACACCAAGATCATCTTCGGGCCCGAGGACCTCGTGATCGAGGGCGGCGACGTCATCGTCGACAAGGGCAAGGTCTTCGTCGGGATCGGTCAGCGGACGACGCTCGCTGGTGCCGCCTGGCTGATGCAGCTCGTTCCCGAGTACGAGATCGTGCCGATCAACCTGCGCGGCCTCCACGACGGCGAGGACGTCCTTCACCTCGACTGCAGCTTCCTCCCGGTCGGCGAGAACAGTGCGCTGATCTACCCTGACGGTCTGCGCGAAGTCCCAGCGACGCTGCGCGAGACGTACGACCTGATCGAGGTCACCCGCGAGGAGCAGCAGCGGCTCGGTACGAACGTCCTGTCGCTCGACCCCTCGACGGTGATCTCACAGCCGACGTCGGTGCGGATCAACGCCGAGATGCGCGCTCGCAGCATCGACGTGATCGAGGTGCCGTACTCGGAGCCGCCGAAGACCGGTGGCAGCTTCCGATGCTGCACCCTGCCGCTGCACCGCGCTCACTGAGCAGTCAGCCGACGGACACCACAACCCTGACAACAGGGCACCAGTTCGCGAGAACTGGTGGCTCACCACCGCGACGCGGCGACGGTGCTGCACGTCTCGGTCAGTCGATGATGATGCAGCGTTCGAGTTGCTGCGTGGTCGAGGCTGCACTGGCTGTACCCGCACCGGAACTGGCGACGATCTGCGGGATGACGGAGGACTCGGTGAGCACGATGTTGACCGAGAAGCGGCCGGGCTGAGCAGGGTCTGGCTCGAACTGACGCTGGACGTCACTGTCGACGAAGCCGAGGTTCGCCCTGAGCGGCGGGGCTCCTGTGATGTCGACCACGACGATCATGGTGCGCGCACACTGATAGTCGACGACCACGACCGTCGGCGGAATGGGCGGCGCCACCGTCGTCGATGTCACCAGGACGGTCCAGCTCGGAGCTCCGCTCGTCGTCTCGGGGGCCGTCTGCGCAACGGTTGACGCAACGGTTGGTGTCGGTGCTGCCGAATCGGCTGGTCCGGTCGGGTCGGTCACGCCCGTCACGGCGGCGACGTCGTTCACGACAGTCTCGATCGTGGTCGGCACGGTCGAGTCGGGGAGCTGCGAACCTACGAGGTCCGGACCCGCATCGCGCCGGACGATCATGAACAGCGCGGCGAAGAAGACAACCAACGCCACCGCCGACGCCACAACCGTCATCCAACCCGTCCCCGCCCCCCGTTGCGTGACTCCAGTGGCCGTGGACTCTGCTGCGAACCCGGAAGGTGGCGCGACCGGGAAACCGTCGGCCTTCCACGCCAATCGACCCGCTGCTCCAACAGCATCCTCGGTGCCGACCCGGCCGAGCACGGTGGCACGCAACGCGACCGGCGCAGCAACGAGACCCGACATCGAGAACAGGGCGCTCGCACTGGTCGCCTGCGCTCGACGGTCGCTGCAGACGTCGCACGATTCGAGGTGGCGCGCCACTCGCTTACGAACCAACGGCGACAGCCCGTCGGCCACGAGCCGATCGAACTCTGCACATTCCCCCCGGGACGATCGCGCCAGCAACACTGCGCCGACCGACTGTTCCAACCGTTCCCGGACCCGGTGCAG
>RCMY010001062.1_pt1 | contig 26121 bp, 19 predicted proteins | sample 2041341 | NCBI WGS metagenome assembly RCMY01 (sample SAMN09708234, study PRJNA481090) | Marine sediment metagenome, whole genome shotgun sequencing project.
CCGCCTATTTTTTCAACAAGCGGATGCAAATATACGGCTAATTCGTTACTGTACAAGTGATTTTTTAAACTTGGGAGGATTTTTTCTTGAGATTGTTACTCGATTTGAACAACTGCATAAAAGAAAGCGTCAACACCAACGAGGTGGCGAATCCCATGATGGCCACCGTGAAGAAAACTATGGCCTCGAAATCCCCATAGTCCTTGAACCAAGTGGCGGAAAGCTGCTGTAAAAAATCAGGGTTAAGTTCCGTGGAATACAGGGCAAAGAAAAGGGTAAACAAAACGGTGGCCACAAACCCCGTTACGATACCCGCGGTGAAGCCCTTACCATAATTAAAGCGTTCCTTTTCACGTGACCGAAAGTACTTGATGGCCTCATAGATGCCAAAGCCCGTAATGACACCGTTGAAAAGACTGAAAAATACATTGGTATGCAGACCGAAAAGCGCCAAGACCAAAAAATAAGCAATCAAAGAACCGCTTGTTGCTATTCCGAATCGTATGGGCAGTGCAAACTCCTTTATCATAGGTGAAGATTTTTGATGTAAGATATCCAAATTAATCAAATTTAAGAAACTATTGTACAAAATTCTTGTTAAAGACACTCCTCAGCGTAGGGGTGGTTCTAAAAAAAGTATATTCGTGTAACATTATCATAAAAAATGATACCAATATTCAAATATTATAAATAATGAAGAACACATTACTACTCGGGCTAAGCTTGATTTTGACCTCAACGGCCTTAACCGCGCAAGAGGTTGCCTATGAGGAGTATGACCTCGACAACGGAATGCATGTCATTCTCCACCAAGACGAAACCGCACCGGTCGTCACCACCTCGGTCATGTATCATGTGGGCGGAAAGGACCGTACCGAAGGCCGCACGGGGTTTGCCCACTTTTTTGAACATCTGCTTTTTGAGGGCACGGAAAATATAGCACGGGGCGATTGGTTCAAAATCGTCTCCTCGAACGGGGGAAAGAACAACGCGAACACGTCACAGGATAGAACCTATTATTACGAGGTCTTTCCGTCGAACAATCTTGAACTTGGTCTTTGGATGGAGTCCGAACGCCTAATGCATCCTATCATCGATCAAGTTGGCATCGATACCCAAAACGAGGTCGTAAAGGAAGAAAAACGGTTACGCTACGACAATTCGCCCTACGGACAGCTGTTATTTACGGTGGCCAAAAACCTGTTTGAGAAACATCCCTATAAAGACCCTAACATCGGCTACATGAAAGATCTGGATGCCGCAACCCTTGAAGATGTCGTTGCCTACAATAAAAAATATTACGTACCCAACAACGCCGTACTGGTCGTCGCTGGGGATATCGATATCGCAAAGACCAAGAAAATGGTAAAGGATTATTTCGGGCCCATCCCAAAAGGGGCGGATGTCGTAAGAAATTATCCGAAAGAAACCCCAATAACCTCGCAGATCAACGCCAAAGCCTACGATTCGAACATTCAGATTCCGGCGAGTATCATAGCATACCGTACCCCCGGCTTCACGGAACGCGACGCCTATGTACTCGACATGATATCGGCCTATTTGAGCGATGGCAAAAGCTCGAAACTTTATAAAAAGCTGGTAGACGATCAAAAGCAGGCCCTACAGGTCGGCGCTTATAATATCGCTCAAGAAGAGTATGGTATGTATCTTGTTTTTACGCTTCCCGTGGGCGAAACCCAACTCACAACCCTCAATACGGAAATCGAAGAAGAGATCGCCAAGGTGCGCGATAGCCTGATATCGGAAAAGGATTACCAAAAACTACAGAACAAATTCGAGAGCCGGTTCGTCAATGCGAATAGTAGCGTAGAGGGTATTGCAGGTTCATTGGCCACGTACTATATGTTGTATGGGGATACCGAACTGATCAATAAAGAGATAGAGATCTATCGTTCCGTAACCCGTGAAGAGATGCAAGCGGTTGCCAAAAAGTACCTTAACCCGAATCAAAGGGCGGTAATCGATTATTTGCCTGGAGAGGCAGAGGAACAGTAGGCCGTCGCCAGTAATGGGAACAAGCAAATCCATAAATTTTTTGAGGACTTGAACTAAATAATGAGATTCCCGCCGAAGCCTGTGCTGAGCGCAGCTGAAGTGCGGGAATGACAAAAAAAGAAAATTATATGAAAAAATTATTTGTAACACTACTTCTAGCCTTCATTTCAGTCGGCACGTACGCCCAAATAGATCGCAGTAAAATGCCCAAATCAGGACCGGCGCCTGAAATCAACCTTGAAGATCCACAGACCTTTGAAATGAAGAACGGATTAAAAGTATTGGTGGTCGAGAACCATAAACTGCCCCGGGTATCAATACAATTAAGAATTGATAACGCACCCGTGCTCGAAGGCGATAAAGCGGGCGTTTCATCTTTGACCGGTAGTCTTTTGGGCCAAGGTTCGAAGAATATTTCGAAGGACGAATTCAATGAAGAAGTCGATTTTCTCGGCGCCCGAATCAGTTTCGGTTCACAGAGTGCCTATGCCAGTGCCTTATCCAAATATTTTCCTCGGATATTGGAACTGATGGCCGATGCCGCTATCAACCCCAATTTTACACAGGAGGAGTTCGAAAAGGAAAAGCAAAAAATGTTGACCGGTCTCAAAACCGAGGAAAAGGATGTCAAGGCCATTGCCGGCAACGTAGGCGGAGCTCTGGCATATACCAAAGGACATCCCTACGGGGAATTTTCTACGGAAGAGTCCGTAAACAAGGTAAACCTAGAAGATGTTGAAAAGTTCTACGCCAACTACTTTCTACCCGCTAATGCGTATTTGGTAGTTGTGGGCGATGTGAAATTTAAGGAGGTAAAAAAACTGGTGGAGGAGCATTTTACGCCCTGGACAAAAGGAACACCGCCATCGCTGCAATTTTCCAGTCCCTCGGATGCGCTGTATACCCAGATCAACTTTGTAAACGTGCCCAACGCCGTACAATCCGAAATCACCGCGGAAAACCTAGTGGCGCTTAAAATGAAAGATCCGGATTACCTTCCGGCTCTCTTGGCCAATGAAATATTGGGCGGCGGTGGCGAGGGCAGACTATTTCTCAACCTTCGCGAGGACAAAGGCTATACCTACGGATCCTATTCCCGTTTGGGCAATGATAAATATGCGCCTTCACGCTTTAGGGCAGTGGCCAGCGTTCGCAATGCCGTTACTGACAGTTCGGTGGTGGAACTGTTGAAGGAAATCGAAAACATCCGCAATTCGCCCGTAAGCCAAGAGGAACTTAAAAACACCAAGGCGAAGTACACCGGCCGCTTCGTCATGGCCTTGGAAGACCCCCAGACCATTGCGGAATATGCGCTGGATATAGAAACCGAGGACCTTCCCAAAGATTTTTATACAACGTACCTTGAACGTGTCAATGCGGTTACCGTTGAAGATGTGCAAAAAGCGGCACAGAAATATATCAAACCCCAGAATACGCGTATCGTTGTTACGGGCAAGGCCAGTGAAGTGCTTCCCAATCTCGAGAACTTAACTTTCAATGGAAAAAAAGTACCCGTCAAATATTTTGACAAAAATGCCGATCCCACCGAAAAACCGGAAAGTGGAGCAGCCGCTATTCCCGAGGGCGTTGGCGTAAACGAAGTACTGAACAAATACATCGAAGCCATCGGTGGCAAGGAAAAACTGGCGGGAATCGCATCTTACGTCTTGACCGCGGAGGCCGAAATGCAGGGTATGAAATTGAACCTTGAAATGAAGAAAACGGCCGATGGCAAGTTTATGCAAGATGTCAAGGTCGGCGGTAATTCGATGAGCAAACAGGTCTTCGACGGCGAAAAAGGCTATGTGATGATGCAGGGCCAGCGTAAAGATATGGGCGAGGAAGAAATCGTAAAGGTCAAGGAAGAAGCGGCGCCATTCCCAGAACTGAATTATTTAGGGGATGACACTATTGCATTAGAAGGGATGGAGACCGTCGACGGGAAAAAAGCCTACAAACTGAAACTATCCGAAGAGAAATCCGCTTTTTACGATATGGAAACAGGACTCAAAGTGCAGGAAACTACAACGGCCGAGATGGGCGGACAACAGATGACAAGCACCATCAATTATAAGGATTACCAAGAGGTATCGGGCATTCAATTTCCCTTTACTCTTGCCCAGACCGTCGGCCCGCAGAGCTTTGACTTCAAGGTTACCGAAGTCAAGATTAACGAAGGGGTTTCGGATTCGGATTTTGAGTGAAATACTTGAAGAGGGTAGAGCCATCACGACGTCAGCCCCGACGGTTCGGGGAAGACTGCTGCGTTACAAGAGCCAAGAAACTAGACATTTTGTCTTGGCTCTTGATTCTTGGGTCTTGATTCCTTGAATATTGTGGTTATCCGGACGCTACACTCGAGGCAGAGGCTACGGGAAATTCTTTTGATTAAAATATTATGGCACCGAGAACCAAGCTCAGTTTTGCAACATTTAACCTATACAACCTCAACCTGCCCGGCAAACCCATATATCGGGATACCGACGGTTGGACCCAAGAGCAGTACGATAAAAAAATTGAGTGGGCGGCCAATATTATAAAGAGCATGCCTTCAAGGGTGTGGGGCTTTCAAGAACTTTGGCATGAAGATGCATTAAAAGCGGTTTTTGAAAAAGCGGGACTGACGAATGATTACGACCTGTTGACACCGTCCAACCATGATGGCGGTATGATCGTTTGTGCCGCAGCCGTTGAAAAGGGACTTTTAGAAGGCGAACCGGAGTGGGTGGTCAATTTTCCGAAAAAGCTCATATTGCAAAGTACCGGAGACGACCCCCAGACACCAGATATGGATATTAAAATCGATAAATTTTCAAGGCCGGCCCTGCGCTTTGCCATTAAACCACGAAGCGATGGTAAGTCCATTTCGATATACGTAGCACACCTGAAATCAAAAACGCCCGCCAGTGTTTGGCGCGAGGGTTGGTACCGCAATGATTCCGATTTTTACAAACGCCATCGAGAGCATCTTGGCTATACGATTTCGACCATCCGGCGGTCGGCGGAAGCTTCTGCTCTTCGGATGCTTATCGTAGAAGAGCTGAAAGATACAGATTGTCCGCTTGTTGTAATCGGTGACCTTAACGATGGGCAGTTGAGCAATACCCTCAACATTTTGACCGGACAACCCAATTATCTGGTCAGCGGCCTTAGCCAAGGCGGTACCGACACCGGACTATACACCGTTGCCACCTTGGAAGAATACCGAAGCCTACGGGACGTCTACTACACCCATATATACCAGAATATCAAGGAATCTTTGGACCACATTCTGGTATCACAGGAGTTTTATGATGCCTCCAGAAAACGCATCTGGGCCTACAAAGGCATGGAAATCGCAAATGACCACCTGAACAATGACAATCACAAAGAAACCGGCACTACCGACCATGGCGTGGTCAAGGCAAATTTTGAGTATCGGCCGATTTGAAACATCCAAAGAAGCTTCCAAATAACATATCTTTGATAGTATTAAATAATAGTATCATATAAATCTTTCCTACGAAATAACGCCATCCATACAAAAGTTGGTCACAATCATTACCTAAAAAGTAGGGGAAGTAAAATCTTAAATCCTAACCTAAAATCTCATTCTTCTAAATTAGAATTTTTGCGAATTCGTGTAATTCGCGTCCATAAATCATAACATGGGAGCCACCCTAGGCGATTTACAAACAAGAGATTGATTATATTAGCCCTACCAAAAAACAACATTATGCATTTTCGAATCACATCCGTCCTTTTTTTTCTGTTCATAACAGTATGTTCCTATTCCCAGAACCCTGATTCGCTACTTCTGAAGGAAAACTACGACCTGAAGGAATACCGCATCCCGATGCGTGACGGCGCCGAACTTTTTACCGTGGTCTACACGCCCAAGGACACCTCTAAGGAGTATCCTTTTTTGATCAACCGTACGTGCTACAATGCATCCAAGTACACCGATTATCAATACGCTGGATATCCTTCTAAATATCTGGTGGACGATGGCTATATCCTAGTATTTCAGGATGTACGGGGAAGGTACATGTCCGACGGTACTTTTGACAACATGCGGCCTAACATCCCAGGGAACAATCCGAAGAACAAAAAAGATATCGACGAAAGCTCGGATACCTTCGATACGATAGAATGGATGGTGAAAAACATCAAGGGAAACAACGGCAAGGTCGGTATGTACGGAATTTCTTATCCAGGGCATTATACCGCGACTGGCATGATCGATGCGCATCCCGCCTTAAAAGCTTCCTCGCCCCAAGCTCCGATCGCAGATTTTTTCTTCGACGATTTCCATCATCAGGGCGCCTTTTTGGAAAGCTATACGGCCGCATTTGCCGTTTTCGGCTATCAAAAAGATAGCCTGACGCGCGAGCCTTGGTATACGGACAAGTTGATGCGGCTGTACGACAATCCCGCTCCCGATGCCTATGATTTTTTCCTTCGGATGGGGCCGCTCAAGAACATCACCGAGAAATTCCACAACGATAATTTCTTTTGGAAGCAGGTTACCGAGCACCCCAATTATGATGAATTCTGGCAGAAAAGAAACATCCTACCCCACTTGAAAAACATAACCCCGGCCGTAATGACCGTGGGCGGATGGTTCGACGCCGAAGATCTCTATGGGCCTTTGAACATTTACAAGACAGTGGAAGCTACGAGTCCCAACGCCCAGAACACCATCGTAATGGGGCCATGGGACCACGGCGGATGGGCACGCGAGCAAGGTCAGACAACCCACAACAATATTTATTTTGGGGACAGTATCTCCACATTTTTCCAAAGGGAAATCGAATACAACTTCTTTGCACATAACCTGAAAGATGCGAAAACAAATCCCCTGCCCGAAGCTTATATGTACGATACCGGAGCAAAGGAGTGGAAGACCTTTGAGCAATGGCCGCCGGAGAATATTGAAACGGTAAGTCTGGGCTTTGGCAAAAACGGTAAGCTAAGCCTTGACGGTACCGTAGACGAAACAGCAGAATTTGAATATACCAGTGACCCCAACAAACCAGTACCCTATACCTCCCAGACCGAAGGTTTGACCTTCACGCCCCGAAAATATATGTCAGATGACCAGCGCCAAGCTTCCCGTCGGCCCGACGTGCTCACTTTTGAAACCGAACCGCTAGATGCCGACAGAACACTGGCGGGCGAAATTTTGGCTAAACTTAAGGTAGCCATAAGTACTACCGACGCCGATTTTATAGTGAAGCTGATCGATGTATACCCACCCGACCATGAGAACTATGAGCATAATCCAGATAATATTGTAATGGGCGATTACCAACAGTTGGTACGTGCCGAGGTCTTCAGGGGAAGGTTCCGGAACAGTTTTGAAAAACCAGAGCCTTTTGTACCCGGGGAAGCCACCGATGTGGACTACCGCTTACAGGATATTCTGCACACGTTCAAAAAAGGCCACCGTATCATGGTGCAGATTCACAGCACCTGGTTCCCGTATATCGACCGTAATCCTCAGAAATATGTTGAAAATATTTACAAGGCCGATGCCGAAGACTTTGTGAAGTCTACAATTACAGTTTTCGGTTCTTCTACCGTTGAAGTCGGGGGTACGCAAGATTGTTGTCAGCCTGCGCCGTTTCAGGTGAAGGAGGAGGAGATGATCAAGGATTAAAACGTCAGGAACATTTAATGAAAATCTAAAATTTAAACGCAACCTTTTTGGTGGTTTTGTATCTAGTATTAAAAACTAACTATGAAAACCACCGCTTTTCTTTTGATGACCTTATTCTTCTTCTCCTGTCAAAATGATGACCAGAATCAACAGGTGTATGGAGACTATATTTGGGGCGCTTCTTTGATTTCCGAAAAAGGGGACAAAGAAGTGAATTTTAAAATAATCGACCCTACACCTTTTACGGATTGGGCGGCCCCCGGTCCGGCAACCCCTGACTATTTCAATGTCTATGTTTCCGATGATATGGAAACCTTTGAACTGATACAAAAATTGAAATTCGGCACTCCCGATTTGGAGGTCAAGAACCTTACTAATGACAAACCTTATTATTTTTATGTCTCGAGTCATCGTGATGGATATGAAACTGCAGTTTCCGATACCATAATGACCATTCCATCCGCAAAAATACAAGCGACCGACATACCGATCAATTTATCCTATTCGATTGAAGTCCCAATTTTTTCTCCCAACAATCAATTGGTAGTCTTTTCAAGTCAATATGGTCCAAATGGAAGCGTCTTTTCCCCTCTTTATTTAAAAAGTGTATCCGACCAAGATGTTACAACTATCGACATTGAGACGGTTAGCGCCAATTGGGCACCAACAGGAAATGCTCTGGTATATATAAAATACGAAGTCGTTGGTTATTCTGCCTATCCAAAATGGTTGATGCTGTATGACATCGAACAAGATACCAATATCACCCTTCAAGAAATCGACTATACTAAGTATTACATCGGTTCCCCGCAGTATCTGGATGATTCTCACCGCATCGCCTTTTCGTCAAGCGAAGGTAATTCTGAAATATATCTAGACGATATTTGGACCATTAATCAAGAAACCAAGGAAAAAGTTAAGATAACAGATTTTGAAAAAGTAGGATTGGTACCATCTTATGGTTACGATTTGTCGGCAAACGGAGAAAACATTTTTATAAGTGGGTATAAAGCCAACTCCGAAACTTATCGTACCAATATTTACATGTATGAAACGGCAACAGGTTCGCTAACTGATTTACTGGTAACAAGATGGCGTGACGAACGCCCAACGGTATCGCCCGGCGATTCTAAAATCGCATTTGTCTCCGATCGTTCCGGAATCTCTGAATTATGGGTCTATAATCTAAAAAGCAAAGAATATTCTCAAATAACGGGTAATAGCCAATATAAATTTTATAGTCCATATTCAAACATTCAGTGGCTCAACGAAAAGGAGTTCATCATTAACTTCAATTCAAGTGGGCTTAGCAAGCCGATTAAATTTTGGGTTGACTAAAAATTGAATAAACGATGCATTTCATCGATCAAACTACTATACACGTCGTCTGAGCGTAAAGTATTTTACCTACGTAGTCAACAAATAATCTACATTTGACATCGTAATTTTTAAACCTTTTTTCACTCCATAAAGCCAATGAACAAAAACCATGCGTTCAACACTTCTATTCTTCTTGTGTTGGGTGCTTTTCTTTTCTTCGGTTGTACAAAAGACGACGATACCCAGCCCCAGGAAGAAATCGAGCCTACTGAAGAAGTAGCAACAATCTACGATAACGTACTAATTTCTGCCGATCCTGCGAAGCTTGTTAAAACATGGTCCATTTTCGAAGCTAGCCTCGAAGGGGAAAGTGTCCAAATTCCGGAAAATATTCCCTCCTGTGGACGGGATTTTTTCAATTACAGTGCCAATGGTCTTTATACCGAATACGAAGTTAATGATGGCTCTGATTGTACCGGTGAAATCTATCAACTCAGATGGGTTTTGGATAAAGGTGTTCTAACTTATTCGGACGACGCGGGAGAAACGTTAGAATTAGTAATTGTAGAGCTTACCGATAGCAAATTCGTATTCAAGGTCGAGACCGATTACGACGAAAATGACGTATCCGAAATTTTTACGTTCACATCCCGGCCTTACACGCCACCTAATGAAATGGACCTCTACTCGGCTACTTTTAATCGGGATCAGTTTATTCCTCACTACGATAAAATACGATTGAGTTGGCGACCGTACCAAGGTTTCAACACCTTTGTCCGTTATGAAATCTACCGATCAAAAAACGGATGCAGTAAGACCGATGCGGAACTGATTACCACGATTACGGACAAAGACACCGACTTTTACATCGATGACGACCCAATTGTCGCGACGCAACTTTGTTATTTTTTCAAATTGTATACAGATAAGGGATTACTTTCAGAAAGCGAATTGATCAATGTAGATCCTATTGGCTTAGAGGTAGCCTCGGTTGATCTTTCCCGACCCCAAATATCCGGCCCGTCCATTTTCTTGAATTGGAGCAAGTTCGAAGGCTATTATTTTTCGCATTATGAAATTACCGTCCGAAATTACGAGGATGGTTATGGCTCCGGATATCAAGAAGAAACCATCGCAACCATAGCCGATATAAACACCTTGAATTTTCTGGATACCGATCCGCCATATCTCCTCGACCCTGTATATTCGGCACATGTCGTCGATATTTTTGGCAATCGCAGCAACGGAACCGTTCAAGGCAAAGATAGTTGGACACTGAATTATAAAAGACCTGAAGTACTGGAACTCGAATTTGCACGACAGGTTGTCCAAGACCCTAACGAGACCGTAGTGTATCTTTATGGAAGAGGTACAGATACCCCAGAAGAAAATATTTATAAATACGACTATGCCACTAAAATTATGGTCGCCATCTCGAATCAACCGCCAAACACTACGTCCGAAGGCACTATGAAATTGATTGTTTCAAACGTGGGAAAAGAGTTGATTGTTCCCGTGGGCAACGAATTACGGGTCTATTCTGCCTCAAACCTGAGTTATAAATATGGCATCAATACACCAATGGGATCTATCGACGATTTTGAATATGTGGGTAATGGTATCTGGATGATCGTTGATCGTGATTACATCTATACGTTTAACAGAAATGGAAACCTGCTTTCGGAAATCGCAAAAGAATCCCATTTTTCGGAACATCAAAGTTTTGCTGCCAACCAAATATTGCCCCTGGCCAATGCTACGATTTTAGTAGGCCAACCCAACGAAACCAAGAGCCTTACCTATAAAGTGGGGGCCAATGGTAGTTTGACGGATAGAAAAGAAATCGCTCCGGTCATCCGTTCGGAAAAGGAAACGGACACCCGTTACATAGCATCAAAGGATATAATTATAGGATTAAAGGAAGGTAATGTGTACTCTGCTACCGATTTTTCCAGGATACAGACTTTTGGAGCAGCATTTTATCCGACTGGAATAAGCAATAATGGTACCTTGGTATTCGGCACACCCAACGATCCCACATGGCAGCTAGATGATTTATCCCAACACGAAAAAAAGGCAAGTTGGTACGACTTGAATACCGGTATATTGAGTAACACGGAAACAAAAGGATATTCACAAATCACCTTTGAAAATTATTTGGGGCAATATATCAGTATTTCCTCCGGGTTTAAGAGAAATAAACTGAGTGATTACGTCCCCAAACCCGATATTTTCGTAGAAATTATCGAACCTAATAAGTCTGCATTATATTTTTCCCGTAGTTAGGAAAAGAAGCCTTATAATTTCATTTGCAAACCGCCGCATTCCATGTAATTTTGGTGCAGCGTTTTAATTTGAATAACCATGAACAAATTACTCATTCTTTTCATGTTACTTTTTGGCCTTATGGTCAATGCCCAGCACAGCATCTCCGGCACCTTTACCTCTGCCAAGGATTACAAGTGGCTTATTGCCTACCATCTCAAGGCAGGCAACCAAGCCTATGCCGCCGATACTGCCATTAAAAACGGAGAGTTTACACTTAATTTCCCTGCAGAGGCTGAACTAGGCACCTATCGCCTGGTCTACGCCGTGCCCCAAGAGGAATTCTATTTCGACGTACTCTATAATGGAAAAGAAGATGTGCAATTAAAATTTGATGCCGAAAAAGGAGTTTCGTTTACGGCATCCAAGGAAAACCAGGTTTTCGATGCGTATTTCAAGGAAATCAACGCGGCAAAACAAGCCTTCATCGATTTTTACCAATCAGGAAAATCCGATAAAGATGCCTTTGCAAAGCTCACCGATAGGATGGAAACAGCCCAAAAAGGCTATGAAGCTGAATCGAAAGGCCTCTTGGCACATCATTTTATAGCCGCCAACCGACCATACATTCCCTCGAAATATGAAAATAGTGAAACCTATTGGCAGCATAAGAAAGACAGGTATTTTGACTATCTCGATTTGAGCGACCCCGTTTTACTGAATTCCGAGTTCTTGACGGATAAGTTGACCAATTATGTCTTTACCGCCATATCAAAGGAGCAAAAGTCCAAGGTAGAAACGGAGAAGGTACTAATGACAAATATCGATAAGATAGCATTCGAATTGAAGGGCTCGGATGCCGTTTTTCGTTTCCATATGTTCCATTCCCTATACACAAATTCAACGGCCAACGCGTTCAACCTTACGGCCGACCATATTTTTAATGCCTATCTAAAACCCTTGGCGGAAGAGACCGGCAATCAAAAAACTGTCGATGAAATAGAAGTCCAAAACCATTTGCAGATCGGTGCCATACCCCCAGAAATCACTTGGAAAGATGGGGAAACTCCCAAAAAATTGAGCGAAATGGAAGGGGCGGATTGCTACATTCTGATTTTTTGGAGTAGCACCTGTTCACATTGCTTGAACGAACTACCACCGTTACATAAGGCACTAAAGCAATATCCCAACGTAAAAGTAGTCGCGGTAGGCCTTGAGGACGGCGAGGAAAATTGGAAAAAGGAATCGGCCAAACTCCCCGATTTCGAGCACGTGCTTGCTCTTGACCATTGGGATAGCGAATACGCCGAATTATACGACATCCACAAAACCCCGACCTTTTTTATTTTGGATGCCGATAAACGGATTATTGCCAAACCGGAAAGTGATAAGGAGGTTGTGGAGTTTTTGAAAAATTGATGTTTATGGTTTAGGGTTTGTTGTTTAGGGTTAAACACCGAACCACAAACCCTAAACCCCTAAAGCGTCTTCAAATCCTTAATTGTCTTAAACGCTACATCGACTTGGTCGTCGTCGACCAAAATGGTGAACTCGTTGGTGGTGGAAATCACTTCGTAGAGTACGATTCCCTCCCAAGCCAATCGCTGAAAAATAAAATAGTAGATGCCCGGAACGGAAACATTTTCCGCAGGTAATTTTACGGTGATCGATGAAAGGTTTTCGGCCTTTTGGGTACACCGCTCCTTTTCGAAAAGTGATTCGACCGTGGCATCAAGACTGTTACTGACAACGATATTCAATTCGTTCACCCCTCGGGAAGAGGTATAAAAAACCTCTTTGTTCTTGTTGACCTCATCCAAAAGCTGGGCTTGGTTTTCAAGTACGGATTCGGAAACGAGGAAGGTAAAATCCGTTAGTGATGATCGTACCGTGATTTCCCCGATGTTCTTTAAGACCTTGATAATTTTGTGCGTAGCACGGAACTCCAAATCGTCCGACAAGCGTTTTAACGCCATTACGATGGCCCCATTGCGGACTTCCTTGCCAAGTTCGTTCTCGATTTCAGGATTAATAATGCGTGACAGCGAAGTTAGATTAATGATACCCTGCGCCAAAGCACTTTGCAAAAACGGCTTCTTTCTAATGTACTGTTCAACTATGGAGGATATGGTTTTCATTGGAAATTCAATTAGATGACAAAAATAACAATTTGTTACAAATAAAACAAATTGAAAAATAATTGGGATAACCCACCGAACATCATCTTTGCTCAACCAAGCTTAGAGCCCAATTTAGCCACCGCGACCCAGCGAAATCAACAAAGAGAAAGTTCTCACTCGTCACCCGTCATCTCAATCCCAACCATCAAAAATGATAAAAAGCACTCTCCAAATGCTCGATTTTAAAAATCTTGCTGTTCTTCAGGATGGTAATTATATCAAAGCGCACCTCGACATCATCGAGATTATGGGAGGTCACATAATGGTCGGCACCCCTGACCAATAGTTTTATTTTCTTTTGGGTAATGGTGTCAGCAATCGGAATGATAAAATCATTGCTCCGCGCCCGTACCTCGACGATAGCGAGAATATCCCCTTTTTGGGCTATGATATCGATTTCCGATTTGAGGTATCGGTAATTCTTATGTTTGATTCTATATCCCTTTTCTACCAAAAACTTAGTAGCTATTTCCTCCCCTTCTTTCCCGAATTCGTTATGTTTTCCCATAAATATCCCCCATTTGGAAACTGTTTGACATTTTCATTTGGTATGTCCTGCTGAAAAAATAGTTTTTCTATCCGAATAAATCTGATAAAGTTTCAAATTTTTAGGTCATACGTCGAAAATACCCAATAACCCATACTATTCAAAAGCTTTGGGCGTTTAGAATTCATCCTTGCCTGTACCCCAAATACGCGCAAGGTCTAAAGCCTACTTAATATGGAATACTTCGTGAATTGCAATACGGCCTCTTTAGCGCCGTACACAACGCCCTTGGATCGATCCAAAGCCGCACATCTATACCGAAGATTGGGGTTCAGTGCCTCCGCTCAGACAATTGACCAAGCTGTGGGTCAAAATGCAGGTACGCTGGTGGATTCCCTTATAAACCAAGCCTTGAACCAAGCTCCAATCTCCCCACCGGCCTGGGCCAATTGGAACAGTAGTAATTACCCAGAAGATGATGAGCTGCGAGGCCCGATAATACGGCAACAACGGGACGAATTCAGCCTGTCCTATGCCAATGCCTTGCTAGACAACAACCTTCACGACCGTATGAGCTTCTTTTGGAGCAATCATTTCGTTACCGAATTGGATATTTACGAATGTAATCCCTTTCTCTACCATTATATCAATTGTTTGCAACGTAATGCCCTTGGCAATTTCAAAACTTTTGTCAGTGAAATTGGACTTACCAGTGCCATGCTGTATTATTTGGACGGGGTCTATAACAACGGCAACAACCCCAACGAGAACTATGGCCGTGAACTTTACGAACTTTTTACCTTAGGAGAAGGCAACGGCTACACGGAACAGGACATTATCGAGACCGCCCGGGCCCTAACGGGATATGTTGAACGCGGCGAACTGGGCTGTGAACCGGTTACTTTCCGCGCAGACAGACATGATACCGGCACCAAAACAATTCTAGGTCAGACTGGCAATTGGGGCTATGACGATGTTATCGATATTCTTTTTGACCAACGGGCTAACGAAATTGCGGAGTTCATCTGTAGAAAACTGTACGAATTCTTTGTCCACCCCGACTCAAAAGACCAGGCAGGTAATGCCCAGACCATCATATCGGGCATGGCAGCGACCTTTGTTACGAACGATTTTGAAATCGCGCCCATGCTATCGCAGCTCTTTAAAAGCCAACACTTTTTTGACGATGATGCCATTGGTGTGATTATTAAAAGTCCCATTGATTTTTATTTCAATATTTTGAAGGAAAGTAATTTTGCCTACGATGACACCACGGTAGCCAGCTTAGTCAACTACGCCGGATTATTGAGCCAAAGACTCTTTGATCCTTTCGATGTTGCCGGGTGGCAGCGCGACCGGCAATGGATCAATACGAACTTTATGATTGGCCGATGGCTGACCATCGAGACTATTTTACAGGATTATTTCAATGCCGACGATGAACAGTTCCGAGCTTTGGGACTATCGATTACGGGTAATGATGGACTTACCAGCAATAACCCCGATACCGTAGCCCGCAAGATTATCGATTTTATACTTCCGAAGGGATTACTCAATGAGCCGGAATACGAAAAAGCTTTCACTATTTTCAGGGGCGATATTCCACCCCAGTACTTTGAAGGCGGAAGCTCTCCAGTTTGGACGTTAGCCACCGCCATGGAAGGCCCGACCCAAGTTTTCAACTTGATGCAATACCTCGCCAGACAACCCGAATTTCAACTAAAATAACCTACGACCATGTGCGATACCCACAATACTAGCCCTCATAAAGGCCTCGAACACGAAGGCCATGATCTTGAACACAAATCTTGGAACCGACGCTCCTTTTTACAAGCCTTGGGCATTGCCGGTTCAGGTTCGATGATGCTGGGCAGTAATTTTCTGACCGCTTCGGCACCATCCGCCTTGACCTCGGCCATTGCAGATTCAGAAACCGACAAAATTCTGATCTTGATCCGGTTATCCGGCGGCAACGACGGTTTGAGCACCGTCATCCCCATAGAGCAGTACGATGCTTACGCCAATGCACGACCAAATATTTATATTCCCGAGAGTAAAGTACTGAAATTGACCGATAAATTCGGGGTGCCCTCCTATATGAAAGCCTTGGAGCCCATGTGGGGCGAAGGCCAGTTCAAAGCGGTACATGGCGTCGGCTATGAAGGTCAGAGTCTTTCGCATTTTACAGGTTCCGATGTTTTTGCCAACACCGATTTGACATCGACTGGTTTTAGCGGCTTGAACACCGGATGGATGGGCAGGCACTTTGAGCAATGTTATCCCGATTACCTCATCAATCCACCTGCTGCACCGGCAGCCATTCAGATCGGTCAGTTCGGAAGTCTAGTTTTTGAAGGCGAGGAAACCAACTACGCCTTTGTAACCTCCAACATTGAACAACTCGAAGAGATTGCGGAATCAGGTGTAGTATATGGACTAGAAGAAAACCTGTTCGGCGATTGTATGTACGGCGACCAGCTAAAATTCTTAAGAGGTGTCGCAAATACTACCTATGAATATTCGGGAGTCATTCACGAAGCTTGGTCACGCGGTCAAAATCAGGTCGAATATCAAAAAAACGGATTTGCACGGCAATTGGCCCTTTTGGCCCGATTAATCAAAGGCAATCTGGGTACTAAGGTCTATATGATATCCATGGGCGGGTTCGATACCCATGGCAACCAGCCCTTGGCCCACGAGCGGTTGATGAGCAATATGTCCATCGCTATCGACAACTTTTATGAAGACTTGGGCTACACCCAACAAGACGAGAAAGTATTGAGCATGACCTTCTCCGAATTCGGAAGACGTATTTTCGAGAACGGCTCGAACGGAACAGATCATGGAAAAGCGGCCCCTACCCTATTCTTCGGAAAAGGTTTAGAAGGTAGCGCCTTTGTAGGCGAACATCCGACCTTGGACAATCCCGATGGGCGTGGTAATTTGGAATATACGATGGATTTCAGGGATCTCTATGCCACCGTGTTGGCGGAATGGCTCTGCGTGCCCATTCCTTTGGTAGAACAGCATTTGCTCGACCATCCGTACGCACCGGTAAATCTTGGATTCAATTGTAGTGGTACCGATTTCCCTGATATTGCCTACAGCGACGATGCCCCCACGTTTCCGGATCAGCCCAATGAGGAAACCGCTAAACCGGTGATTCCGAATGAAGATCAGCTCAACGCCATGGTACATAAACCCTTTTATCCTACCGCACAAACGCCGCACATCTATTTGGAGATGCCGGTTACCGCGCATGTCGATATTGAATTGTTCAATATTCTGGGGCAAAGAGTAGGCACGATCAAAAACGCCATAATGAGCGAAGGCCCGAACGAAATCAACATACGCGAGAGTATGCCGGGGCATTTGGCAGCAGGTAAATACATCTACCGTATTCGGGTGCAAGACCATAATATGAGTAAGTCCGTTATGATGAGCTAGTCCATAACAAAACGATTGTTCAAGGATACCCGAGAGCTATGGGCAAATCTGTAATGATGTCATAGTTAAATAACAAGAGACTGGCCCAGCGGCTTTGTAGTTATGGGTAAGTCCGTTATGATGAGCTAGGCCGAATACAAAACGATTGGTAAAAGGTGCTGGAGAGCTATGGGTAAATCTGTTATGATGTCGTGACCCGTAAAAAATGGTATTTTTGTGGCCTAATTTGAATTTAATGGCCACAAACCAGGAGTATCCCCAACGTTACACCATTACCGCCGCCCTTCCCTACACCAACGGCCCCATACATATCGGGCATTTGGCGGGCGTCTATGTACCTGCCGATATTTATGCCCGCTATTTACGCTTGACCGGCAAAGATGTACTTTTTGTTTGTGGCAGCGACGAACATGGGGTCGCCATTTCGATGAAGGCCAAAAAGGAAGGGGTTTCCCCGAAGGAGATTATCGATAAATACCACACGATTATCAAAAAGTCCTTTCTGGATTTTGGGATTACCTTCGACAACTATTCCCGTACCTCGGCGGAAATCCATCACAAGACCGCCTCAGATTTTTTTAAAAAGTTATATGAACAGGATGATTTTATAGAGGAAACCACGGCCCAACTCTATGACGAGGAAGCCCAACAGTTTCTTGCCGATCGTTTTGTTACGGGCACCTGCCCCAAATGCGGCCATGAGGAAGCCTATGGCGACCAATGTGAAAATTGCGGGTCTTCCCTCAATGCTACCGACCTTATAAATCCGAAATCTACGATTACCGGAACCGTACCGACCACCAAAGAGACCAAACACTGGTTCTTACCTTTGGACCGATACGAAGGTTTTTTACGAAAATATATTCTCGAAGACCATAAAAACGACTGGAAACCCAATGTCTACGGTCAATGCAAAAGCTGGATCGATGGTGGACTCGAGCCCCGTGCCGTGACTCGCGACCTCGATTGGGGAATTCCCGTACCCGTCGAAGGAGCTGAGGGCAAGGTGCTTTACGTCTGGTTCGACGCCCCTATCGGATACATCTCCTCGACCAAGGAATGGGCCAAACGGGAAGGCAAGGATTGGGAGCCGTATTGGAAGGATAAGGACACCAAGCTGGTGCATTTTATCGGAAAGGACAATATTGTTTTCCACTGTATCATTTTCCCATCCATTTTAAAAGCCCATGGCGATTTTATCCTTGCGGATAATGTACCCGCCAATGAATTCCTGAATCTAGAGGGCAACAAACTCTCCACCTCAAAAAACTGGGCGGTCTGGTTGCACGAATATTTGGAGGAGTTTCCCGACATGCAAGACGTTTTGCGTTACACCCTAACCGCCAACGCCCCCGAAACCAAAGACAACGATTTTACTTGGAAGGATTTCCAGGCTCGTAATAACAATGAGCTGGTTGCCATCTTTGGGAATTTTATCAATCGCGTGGTCGTGCTGACGCATAAATACTATGACGGCATTGTTCCGGCTAAAGGCCCCAATTACCAAGAACTTGATTTGATAGAAATTTTTGGTAAAGAAATTGGAGAATCAATAGAAAATTATCGTTTTAGGGAAGCTTCGCAAAAATTAATGGATTTGGCCCGAAGAGGAAACCAATTTCTTCAACTTCATGAACCTTGGAAAAAGATAAAAGATAATCCTGAAGAAGTTGAAGGCATTATGTTTATGGCACTTCAGATAGCAGCTGCATTGGCACATTTATCAGAACCATTTCTACCCTTTACCTCAAAAAAGCTTAAAACGATTTTAAATATTGAGGATAGGGATTGGAATGATATTAAAATTGAATATCTAAACAAAGAAAATTATCTAATTCGACCTAATCACCAAATAGGCCAAGCCGAACTCCTTTTCCGAAAAGTAGAGGATGAAGAAATTCAAAAACAACTTGATAAACTGGAAGCTACCAAAAAGTCCAACGAAAACGAAAATAAAACTGTGACACCACAAAAAGACACCATTTCCTTCGACGATTTCACCAAACTCGATATGCGGGTAGGCACTATTGTCGAAGCCGAAAAAATGGCAAAGACCAAGAAATTGATGGTCTTAAAAGTCAATACTGGTCTTGATACCCGAACCATTGTTTCGGGAATTGCAGAGAGTTTTTCTGCGGAGGAGATTGTTGGAAAAAAGGTAACTGTTTTGATTAATCTCGCTCCTAGGGCGTTGCGTGGTGTGGAGAGTGAAGGGATGATTTTGATGACGGAGAATGCAGATGGGAAGTTGGTTTTTGTGAATCCCAGTGAGGATGGGGTTGAGGATGGTATGTCGATAAGTTGATTCTGAAGCAGTGGCAGGAGAAGACCCCAAAGGTTTCTGCCAACAAAATGGATGCTGACAATTCGACCTTTCAACTACCATAAACAAAACCTTTGGGATCTGCGCTCGATAGTCTTGCCAACGCGATACCCTATATTTGCATGTTGTCAACCCTGAAATCTCGACTATCCTCTACACAAGCGAAAATGTAGAGCTAACAGCGAGATAAGTACCAGTTATAAAAATATTCGATGAACCTAAAATCTTACTTAGCCAAACACACCCAACTCCCCGAAAAAAGCATCCAAAACACGGTCGAACTCCTCGACCAAGACTGCACCGTACCTTTCATTTCCCGTTATCGCAAAGAAAAAACCGGCAATCTCGATGAAGTTCAAATTGGTGATATTGTTAAATTCAAGGCTGAATTTGAAGCTTTGGAAAAACGGAAATCGACCGTCTTAAAAGCCATCGAAGAACAAGATGCCTTAACAGATGAGCTTAGACAAAAAATTGAAGGTTCAGAAGATTTAACCAGCCTAGAGGACCTTTATCTCCCCTTCAAGAAAAAACGCAAGACTAAAGCGGAAACTGCCCGAAAAAATGGATTAGAGCCCTTGTCCAAAATCATCATGGCTCAGAACCATATCAATATCGATTCTGTAGCATCCCAATATTTGAACAAACAGGTTCAGAACGAAGAGGAAGCTTTGGAAGGTGCGCGCCATATCATTTCCGAATGGCTCAACGAGCGTATTTCGGTCCGAAATCAGATTCGAAACCAGCTGGAACGTTCGGCGATGCTAACTACCAAAGTAATTTCATCTAAAAAAGAAGACGAGAAAGCGCAAAAGTATAGGGATTACTTTGATTGGAGCGAGGCTTTAAAACGTTGTCCATCGCATCGGTTGTTGGCGATACTCCGGGCGGAGCATGAAGGTTTTATTCGGGTAAAGATCGAGATCGACGATGCCTACATCCTATCCAAAATAGCGGACCGTGTTATCAAATCGAATACTTCTTGTACGCCGCATGTTCGTTTGGCGCTGGAAGATGCCTACAAACGCTTGCTCTTTCCTTCCTTATCCAACGAAATACTCAAATCCGCCAAAGAAAAAGCGGATGATGAAGCCATAGAGGTGTTCTCCAAAAACCTAAAACAACTACTTTTAGGGGCCCCTTTGGGTGAAAAAAGAATCTTGGCCATTGATCCGGGCTTCCGATCTGGTTGCAAAGTTGTTTGCCTGAGTGCCCAGGGAGCCTTGGAACATAACGAGACCATTTATCCGCATGCGCCCCAGAACAAAAGCACGGAGGCCATCAAAAAAATTAGTTCACTCTGTGATGCTTATAAAATCGAAGCCATTGCCATCGGTAACGGAACGGCCTCTAGGGAAACTGAGCGACTAGTAAAGCGTGTCCATTTCAGAAACCCGATCGAGGTCTTTGTCGTGAGTGAAGCCGGTGCTTCAATATATTCGGCATCTAAAATAGCACGGGACGAATTCCCCAATTACGATGTTACGGTTCGAGGCTCGGTTTCTATCGGACGACGCTTGGCAGACCCCTTAGCGGAATTGGTGAAAATCGATGCTAAATCCATAGGTGTGGGACAATACCAGCATGATGTGGACCAAAGCAAGCTACAAACCTCGTTGGATAACGTGGTCGAAAGCTGTGTAAACTCCGTTGGGGTCAATATCAACACGGCCAGTGTTCCGTTGTTGAGCTATGTATCGGGCATCGGTCCGAAATTGGCAGAGAACATTGTTGCCTACAGGACTGAAAATGGCGCTTTCGAGGATAGAGCTAGTATCAAAAAAGTAGCGAGATTAGGTGGAAAGGCCTTTGAACAGGGCGCGGGGTTTCTTCGTATCAAAGATGGGAAGAATGCCTTGGATGATTCGGCAGTACACCCCGAGAGTTATGGCATCGTGCAGCAAATGGCCAAGGATGTCAAAACTGCTATTTCGGGTTTAATAGGAAATAAAAACGTATTGCAAAAAATCGATTTAAACAAATACCGTACAGATACCGTTGGGCTTCCTACCCTAAAGGATATTATCGAAGAACTCGAAAAACCCGGACTTGACCGTCGCGAAAAGGCCAAAGTTTTTACTTTCGATCAAAATATCAGATCAATTACCGATTTAAAGGAGGGGCAATTATTACCGGGCATCGTAAATAACATTACCAACTTCGGATGCTTCGTTGATATCGGCATCAAAGAAAGTGGACTCATTCATGTTTCCAATCTATCGGATACGTTTGTAAAGGATGTCAACGAACATGTACATCTACATCAGCAGATTATTGTTAAAGTTCTATCTGTGGATATTCCTAGAAAACGGATTCAATTGGGTTTGGAAAAGAAGTGATGAGGAACAAAACTTTGGAGCACAGGAGAAGACCCCAAAGGTTTCCACCAATCAAATCAATACTGGTGATTCAACTTTTCAGCTCCAATAAACAAAACCTTTATGGTCTAAGCTCCGAACAAACCTTCAAGGCGTTATCTTTGCTAGATGCTTAAAGTAGCTCATCACCCCATCTACAAACACCCCTTGCCCGAAGGCCATCGCTTTCCGATGCTGAAATATGATCTCTTGCCGAAACAGCTATTGTACGAAGGCACTTGTTTGCCCGAAAACTTCTTCGAGCCTGAAATACCCAATGACAAATACATTGTCGCCGTTCATGATCCGGAGTATTTTTACGATTTACTGAACATCAAAATCCCAGCTAAGGAAGCGCGTAAAATTGGCTTCCCTTTGTCTGAAGATTTGGTCCATCGAGAGCGTATCATTGCCGATGGCACTATGAAAGGTAGTGAATTTGCCCTTGAATACGGTATCGCCATGAACATCGCTGGCGGCACCCATCATGCCTACACCAATCGTGGTGAGGCATTTTGTATGTTGAACGATCAGGCCATCGGGGCGCGCTATCTTCAGGCGAAAAATCTAGCGAAGAAAATCCTTATCGTCGATCTCGATGTACATCAGGGCAACGGCACGGCAGAAATCTTTCAAAACGATACATCAGTTTTTACCTTCTCAATGCACGGGGCGAGCAATTATCCCTTTAAAAAAGAAAATTCAGACCTTGATATTCCATTGGAAAAAGGCACTGGTGATGCGGAATATCTATCCATCCTTAAAGAAACCCTTCCTAAACTAATCGCAACAGAAAAGCCCGATTTTATCTTTTATCTCTGTGGAGTGGATGTTATCACATCCGATAAATTAGGTACGCTCGCGATGACCGTCGAAGGGTGTAGAAAAAGGGACGAATTCGTTCTTGAAACTTGTCATAAGCTCCAAATTCCTGTGCAATGTAGTATGGGTGGAGGCTATTCCCCTGATATAAAAACGATTATTGAGGCGCATGCGAATACGTTTCGTGCCGCTCGAGAAATTTACTTCTGACAATCCTTTGTATAGTGAACATCCCATTTTGCAATCCTTATATCCTGTTGACAAAATAATTCCCATCCGTATTCGTTTTCTGATTAAATACAGATTACATGAAATTGAAATACGCAGGTGTCTCCCTACTTTTACTATGGAGTATCTATAGTTTCGGACAGATCAAAATAGCTCATATCGACGATATTTATAAGAATAGGATTATTCAGCCCGATGAGGTCTTACCCTTGGTGGACCCGGACAGCAAACAGTTCGCACTTTGTCTTTTCAAGGGCAAACAATCAACGGTTATCTTTTCGACCATACCTATCGAAGTATAGATAGTTTGAAATCTAAGGACAAACAAAAATCGTATGAACAGATTTTCGGGAAAACTATTTTGAACAACAAAGATTACGTTGTTTTTGTTACCAATAACCGAAGAAAAAGATTCGCCTCGGTACGCTTTTCATTCGATGAAAACAAAATTGGCTTCACAGAGCTGGATTTAGATTTGGGTAGCGAAAAAATCATACAGACCGCAGAATATAACAACAAATTCCATGTTTTTACCATAGTCCCTAGAACATCGACAGTTAACGTATATCGTTTTGATAATGGAAAATCGTACGCTAACTTTTCTCTTGATTTTTCTGACCAGGTATTTTTGGACGAAAAACAAAGAGAGACCGACCTTTATGACCTGATTACCGTAAATAGTGGGATGTATGGCCTGGGTAAATTTATCAATTTGATCAAAATAGACCCTACGAACCCTACCGCCCTTGAACTGGCCTGCAATCCCACGAAATTTTATTCCCAAGACAAAAATATCTTTATTTCCTTTGACCAGAACGCAAAAATGACTCAATTGATCGACATCGATCTCGAGACCATGAAAGGAGAATTAAAATTGATCGAAAAGCCTTTACAAAACGAAAATTATCAGGATAAGGACAGCAATTCCTTCTTGAACGGAGACATACTATATCAAATAACCACGACTAGAGATTTGATTCAATTAAGGGCCATAAATCACAAAACCAAAAAAATGGTAAAAGAGTATTCTGCCCGGGTAGAGGACAGCATCCGTTTTAAGAATTCTTCCATTGTGCAGACCGGCGGGGCTTTAAATGACCACAGGGAATTCGAGAGCACCGACAAATTGCTCAGAAAGATCAAACGAGGAAAAACGGGCATTGCGGTGTTCAAATCAAATGATATCAATCGTATTACCTATGGAGGAATCATTGAACAGAAGGTTAGTCCCGTTATGATGATGCCAGGATTCGGAATTCCTGTTGCCAGCTTGGGTGCGATTACCGTATTTTTTAATCCCGCTTTTTTTGCTTTTGAGTCCTACACCCGTACGAAGGCACTTACTGTCGAAGGTTTGTTCAATGATGATTTTATACATCAACCCGGAGAAATAGCATCTAATATTTTCGATCGCATTCAGAAATTCGAGGAAGAAGAAAAGATATCCCCTTCCAGTAAAACGGTATTTCGAATCAACGACACCTATGTTCTAGGCTCATATAGTAGTTATAACAGTGAATATAGTCTTTGGGCGTTTGAACGATAGTTTTGGGAAACCTTTGAACCAATTCATAAGGATTTGGAAATTTTGCGTATTGAAGCATCGGAAATGAAGCATTGAAAGCGTATTGATAGGTTTGCTTTTCAAAAAACCTTTTATGATAGTGAGCTTTTTTTCCTTTCTAAAATCAAATCCTATATTTGTCGAGCACAATAGCTGGTATGAAAAACTATTTACCCTGCTTGTCCTCTTCACTCTTTTAAATGGATATGCCCAGCAAGATTTCACGAACCTCGCATATGAAACCAAGTGGGACATGTTCAAATATGATTTTGGCAACATGTTCAAAGGTATCGGATATTCCTACGCAAGACCTTTTCATTGGCAAAGCAAACAATGGGCGTGATTTGGCAGGGTAGTCGCTGGCACGGCATTGGTGTACACGGCCGATTACGAAACCTCCAGGTTTATCAGTGCGAATCGTGAGAGCGTGCCGAATTGGGTACGCGATTACGGTTCGTTTTATGGGAGTCCGCAAAATAATTTTCTAGCCACTTCCGGAGTATATGTGGTTGGCCTATTTACCAAAAACGAAAAACTTAGACGTACTGGAGTCTTGCTGGTAGCCTCCGCGGCCTCTTCGGGCCTGTTGCAACAAGTACTGAAATCTGCCGTGGGTCGTGCAAGGCCCGAAGCCGATTTGGGAAAGGACACCTTCGATCCCTTCAATTCGAACCGCCGTTTTCACTCCTTCCCTTCCGGCCACGCGCTAATGGCCTTTACCAACGCCTACGCCATCGGAAAACAGTTTAAGAGTCCGTGGGCAAAAGCGGGAATCTATACCATAGGTGCCATCCCAGGAATTTCCAGAATCTGGGACGGCCAACACTGGCTCAGCGATTTTGTGTTCGCCATCGCCATCAGCGTAGCTACCGTGGAGTCTATCGATCGTTACCTTGCCGGAAGTATGACAAAAAGTACAATGACAAAGCAGCTAGACAGGCATATCTCAAAGACAAGAAAGTGAGTTGGGATTTGAACTTTGGGGCGGGGACTGTTGGGGTAGCAATCCGGTTTTAAAAAATACATTTTACCTTTCTTCGCAATATCATGGTCCTTTCTTGAGGCAGCTATTATCCCCAGAAGTTCTCAAACTCTTCATCCTTGCGTGGCAAATATTTATTATTATTAACAAACGTTTCTTGTTGTTTGTATACATTCAAACTAAGGTCTTAATTATGTGCCGGAATACAAAATAGATAGTCCCATAAAACGGACATCAAACGGAGTTGAAGAAGAAATCTGTATGTGTACCAAAAAACGTTCGTGGCTGTTGCAGAAGTGGTGCGCGAACAAGAAATCGACATGAGTAGGCCTTTTTTACAGAGCCTTCAGAAGAACCGGTCTTGATCGGGTCTGTTGGTAAATAATGGCCGGGCAGCCTTGGAAGGCATCCATAATCGTCCTGAAAATGCCAATGAAGGGGTTTCCTTCCCCCTTTCTTGAGGTATTTTAGGTTGAAGGCGATTGCGGC
>RCMY010001063.1_pt1 | contig 26120 bp, 22 predicted proteins | sample 2041341 | NCBI WGS metagenome assembly RCMY01 (sample SAMN09708234, study PRJNA481090) | Marine sediment metagenome, whole genome shotgun sequencing project.
CCATCACAACCTGCATTGTCGCATACTGGCCGGATCCGGGGTTACCGATGTTGACGCGCTTGCCCTTGAGGTCTTCGAATGTCTTGATACCCGCATCGGCGCGGGCAATCACAGTGAACGGCTCGCCATGTACGGAGAACACAGCGCGCTCTTTGTCGAACTTGTTGCCTTCAAATTCCGACGTGCCGTTATAGGCGTGGAACTGCCAGTCGGATTGGGCCACGCCCATGTCCATGTCACCCGCTTTGATCGCGTTGATGTTGGCGATGGAACCACCGGTTGAAGGCGCTGTGCACTTCAAATTGTGCTCTGCGGTGCCGCGATTGACCAAGCGGCAGATCGACTGACCCACAACAAAGTAAACACCGGTCTGACCACCGGTACCGATGGTGATATACTTCTCTTGTGCTGTTGCAGCCGTCGCCGTGGCCATGGCCATGGCCCCGACAAGTGCAAGCATCTTAAACATTTTCATGCTTTTCTCCCTTATTTTTGTACAGTCAGCACAGCCGTTTTCAGCTTATGCTATCGAATTTGAAACATCCTCAGAGGTTATTTTCCCCTGTTGGATCGCGAGTTTGCCAAGTGGCACCCGTCTCGTTTCCTTGGCCGTTCAGGCGCAGTGGCACCTGCGTTCCAGGGAACCCATATTATAGCCTAGGCAGGTTTTAATGATACTGCAAGTGGGGTTTCTGGCATGAGAAAACCTTGGGTTATCTATATGATTCATTAATGTATTTCCAAGATACGGTGACGAAAACAGCAACTCGGTTTGGCCACATCAATTCTTGGACCACAGCGCCCAAGCTGCTTGCGCATATCAGCAATCACGTCACACTGACCCTGTCAAAGGTTCAACCACCCGAAAGGAACAAAATGCCAGACTTGGGGTCCATGACCAGATTTACAACTTTCGCCGCCGTAATGGTACTGACATTCGTTTCATTGATCTTGATGTTCGCGCTAAGCGCATGGTTCTTGCTACCTTTTATGCTCTTTGCAGTGCTTTCCGGAATGGGAATTTATGATGTTACCCAAACCAAACATTCGATCCTGCGCAATTATCCCGTGCTGGGTCATATGCGGTTCTTTTTCGAAGGCATCCGGCCCGAAATCCGCCAGTATCTGATTGAATCCGATCAGGACGAAGAACCCTTCAGCCGCGATGACCGCTCGCTTGTATATCAACGCGCCAAGGGTCAGGAAGACGCCCGTCCCTTTGGCACGCGCCAACGGGTTTATGATGCCGGGTATTCATGGATCACCCATTCGGTGCAGCCTGTGCATATCGTGGATTCTGATTTTCGTGTCACCATTGGCGGGCCGTACTGTACCAAACCGTACTCCGCCTCGATCTATAATATTTCTGCAATGAGCTTTGGCTCGCTTTCGGCAAATGCCATTGAGGCGCTGAACACCGGCGCCAAGCTGGGCGGGTTTGCCCATGACACCGGAGAAGGATCCGTCAGCCGATATCACAAGGCAGGGGGTGGCGATCTGATTTATCAACTTGCTTCGGGTTATTTCGGCAGTCGCGCGGCGGACGGATCGTTTGACCCGGAAAAATTTCGATTAACAGCGGCACTTGATCAGGTCAAAATGATCGAGCTAAAGCTAAGCCAAGGAGCTAAGCCCGGGCATGGCGGGTTGCTGCCTGCATCCAAAATCAGCGCCGAAATCGCAGAGGCCCGCGGCGTCCCGATGGGTATAGACTGTGTTTCACCCGCTGCGCATTCGGCCTTTTCAACACCCATCGAGATGATGGAATTTATCGGGAAATTACGTGAATTGTCTGGTGGCAAGCCGGTAGGTTTCAAGCTGTGTATCGGGCATCGCCGCGAATTCATGTGCATCGTCAAAGCCATGCTGAAGACCGGGATCACACCCGATTTCATTGTGGTGGATGGCACCGAAGGCGGTACAGGCGCGGCCCCCGTTGAATTCTCCAACCACGTTGGCATGCCGATGGTTGAGGGGTTGACTTTTGTACACAATACCCTGCGCGGGGCTGGCCTGCGCGATCAGATCAAGGTTGGCGCGGCAGGCAAGGTTGTCTCGGCCTTTGACATCGCACGCGCGCTGGCTCTGGGCGCGGATTGGTGCAATTCGGCGCGCGGTTTCATGTTTGCTATCGGCTGTATTCAGGCACAGACATGCCACAGCAATCATTGCCCTGTTGGCGTGGCCACGCAGGACAAGACCCGGATGCAGGCGCTGAATGTAAATCACAAAAGCGAGCGTGTTGCCCGGTTTCATCGCAATACGATGAAGGCGCTGGGCGAGATGACCGGGGCTGCGGCTCTCCATCATCCGGGCGAGTTCCTGCCGTATCATATGATGCTGCGGGGCGGTGACCGAAGCATGGTCGAGGCCAGTGAAGTTTATGCCTACCAACCCGAAGGTTATCTGCTGGATGACACCGCCGAGGACTACATGGGCAACAAGAGCCGTTGGGCGCGTTCAAGCGCTGAGTCGTTCGCGCGGGTCGAATAAAACGCTGGGAACTTTCAAAGTTCCCAACCGTTTTCTTTGCAAGAAAACGGACCAACAATGCCAAAGGCGCGCAGGTTTCCCTACGCGCCTTTTGACGATCTAACCTGTCGGCTTAGCCTTCGGCAACCGCCGCCTGAACCGCCGCTTCGAGGATCGCCAGACCTTCGTCAACTATCGCATCGGACGCTGTCAGTGGCACCATAATCCGCAGCGCGTTGCCGTGCATACCACAGCTCAGCAGCAACAGACCGCGCTTGAGCGCTTGGGCAATCACACGTTTGGTAAAGGCCGCATCGGGTTTGGCTGTGTCAAAGTCAGTCACAAATTCAACAGCGACCATCGCACCCAGACCGCGAATGTCCCAGAAACGGAAGGGTGCAGAACGTGCGCCGATTTCAGCCAGACGCGCCTTGAGCATCCCGCCCATCGCGGTGGAGCGGCCCAGCAGACCTTCTTCTTCAATTGCATCAATTGCTGCCAGCGCTGCGGCACATGCCACAGGGTTACCGCCGTATGTACCGCCCAAACCGCCGGGCTCCATTGCGTCCATGATATCGGCGCGACCAATAACACCCGCCAGCGGATACCCACCCGCCATGGATTTCGCCACGGTGATCAGATCCGGCACCACGCCTGAGTGTTCAATCGCGAACCATGTGCCGGTGCGGCCAAAGCCCGCCTGCACTTCGTCAGCGATCAACAGGATGCCATGCTCGTCACAGATGGCGCGTAACTGCTGCATCATCTCGAACGGCACCGGCGTATAGCCACCTTCGCCCAAGACAGGCTCGATGATAATACAGGCAACACGTGAGGGCTGTGCATCGGTCAGGAACAGGTTTTTCAGGCCAATGATCGCATCATCCACAGTGATCCCGTCACGGGCATTCGGGAACGGCGCACGGAAGATATCCGCAGGGAATGGACCTATATCCTTTTTGTATGGGGATACTTTGCCGGTCATGCCCAAGGTCAGCAGCGTGCGGCCATGATAACTGCCCGTAAAGGCGATCACACCGGGACGGCCGGTTGCCGCGCGGGCGATTTTAACAGCGTTCTCTACGGCCTCGGCGCCGGTTGTCACCAGCAGCGTCTTTTTGGGCGCATCACCGGGGGCCAGCGCGTTCAGGCGCTCTGCCAATTCGATGTACGGACCATAAGGCACAACCTGAAAGGACGTGTGCGTATAGTGATCTTCCTGCGCCTTGGCGGCAGCGATCACTTTGGGGTGACGATGGCCGGTGTTCAAAACACCGATACCGCCTACAAAGTCGATAAACCGATTGCCTTCAACATCCCAAAGCTCTGCATTTTCTGCATATTTGGCGTAAACAGCGGCAGCGGCGGAAGCCACACCGCGCGGTACGGCTGCGTCACGGCGCGCCATCAGCTGTGCATTGGTCAAATCAGCAGCGGCAACCGCATGGGATACGATTGATTTCGCTGTAGATTGAGCTTCCAGTGCTGCGGTCCTTTTCTTCGGAGCAGCCTTGCCACGGGTCTTTTTAGTTGTGTTGGACATGATGAAATCCTCTTATGAAAGCGCGAGTCGTGTGTTTAAAATATCCTATCGGTCCGTTTAATATACTTGTCAATTGTTGAATTTTGAGTCAATGAAAACTTGTTGACGTAGTGGCAGGAAATTGCCTGTGTCAGCTTACAAAAAGCTCTGGTCCTTTGAGGCTCTACAAAAAACCATTCAGCAGGCAGGGATTGTTCCTTTGGACGTCGGATTAAGGCTCAAGACCATTCGCAAACAGCGCGGGCTTTCCCAACGCGAGCTTGCCACACGCGCCGGGTTGACCAACGGAACGATTTCCCTGATCGAGCAGAACCGCACCAGCCCGTCGGTTGCCTCGCTCAAAAGCCTGCTTGATGCGATCCCGATCAGCATGGCAGAGTTCTTTTCCACCCTTGAAGACAATGATACGCCCAAGGTGTTTTATAAGGCCTTGGAATTCACCGAAATTTCACCCGCAAGCACAGGGCAATTGTCCTTGCGACAATTGGGCAATGCGCAAAACCACGCGCTTCAGGTGTTGCACGAGACCTATCCGGCTGGTGCGGACACCGGCCCTCAGGATATCTCACATGATGGCGAGGAAGCCGGTATTGTCGTACGGGGTTCAATCGAAGTCACGGTGGAAGGACAGAGCGCCATTTTGAACACCGGAGACGGGTACATCTTTGACAGCCGCCTGCCGCATCGGTTCCGCAATTTGGGCGACGTGGTTTGCGAGATTGTCAGCGCCTGCACGCCGCCAAGTTTCTGAACGTCAGGTAGGTGGCACCACCGCTTTTGCGCCTTCGTCCGGCTTGTTCATTTCCCGCGTTATCCGCAGTTCAACCTGTGCATTCAATGCGGCCCCGTAAAGTACCAGAAAACTACTGATCCAGAGCCAGATCAACATCGCCACAACAGCCCCGATAGAGCCGTAAATCTGGCTATAGTTCCCGAAATTGGTGACGTAATAGGCAAAGGCCGTCGATAGGATGATCCAGAATACCACAGCAACCACAGCACCAATCGAAAGCATCTTAAACCGGGCGGGTTTACCATTTGGGCCAAAGCGATAAAGCAGGGCGATACCACCGAACAGCACAAAAACCGTCACGATCCAACGCATTGCATCAATCAAAAATGTGCCAACAGCGCCCAGCGGGAAAAACGCCAAAACCACAGGGATCACCACAAGGCTGATCAAGGCGATGATCCCGACCCCAACCAACGCAACCGTCAGCAACAATGCCCGCAGGTAGTGTTTTGCGGTGTTCCGGTTTCGCTTATTGTAGACCGAATTAAGCCCGATGATCATCGCCCCCACACCGGCCCGCGCGGACCAAAGCGCCAGCAAAAGCGACAGCAAACCGGCCCACCCCAATTTGTTGCTGCTGGCGGTGACAAGGTTCACCACCTGATCATTGATGATAGTAAAAACCTCCGGCGGCAACAGGCCCCGCATTTCGTCCAATTGTGCCACAACCAGTTCAGGATCAGAGATCAGGCCCAACACCGCAATCACAGCGGCAAGCGCGGGAAACAATGACAGCATCGAAAAAAACGCCACCCCGGCGGAAACCAGCGCCAGATTGCTTTGCTCAACCTGCTTAAAGCTGGCCCTGAAGGCATCCCAATACCCGCTAAGGCTGAGTTTTTGCTTGGCTGCGCGCACCGCTTGCTCCTTTTGATCCATGACTGACCAGTCTTGGGCCATAAGGGTGATGTCCGTGTCCCTTTTGTGACGTTACCCGCAACTGCGCCCAAGAAAAAGCGAAACAGCGCCTGCGATCCGCTCTTGCAGACGGCAACACATCCGTAATGATGGCGTTGCAACAAAAGGATGCCCCATGATCACGGATACCCCCGCCCTCACCCGCGCCATCAGAGACCGCTTTGCCCATGTGGAAAGTTGCCCGTTGCAGGGTCCGCGTATCTTTTTCGAAAACGCGGGCGGGGCGCTGACACTGAAATCCGTGGTGGAAACATCAGGCACCTATGCCGCCATTCCCGACAATCAGGGGCGCGACAATCCCGCCTCTGCCGCATTGGGGGCTGTGATTAAACAGGCCAAAGCCGACATGGCCTTGTTCTTCAATGCGCCTCAAGGCCAGTTCTTTGTTGGCGAATCAGGGACCGAGCTTACCTTTCGGCTGATACGTACCGCCGTGATGGGATCGCCCGATGGCGGCAAGGTGCTTGGTTCTTCGGTCGAACATCCCGCCTCACGAAGCGCCGCGCAACACTGGGCGGAAGTGGCGGGCAAACCCTACATCAACGTCCCCCATGACGATGCCACGGGTCAGGTCACGCCTGAAGCCTATGCCGCCGCCGTCACACCGGACATACGCGTAGCGACGATCCTGCACACCTCTCCCGTAACGGGCATCGCCAATGATGTGACAGGGATCGCCGCCGCCATCCGCGCAAAAGCACCTGATGCGTTCATTATCGTTGACGGCATCCAGCACGCCAGCCACGGGCGCATCGACATCGACAGCTATGATATCGACGGCTACGTTGTCTCGCCCTACAAGGTTTTCTCGCGTCATGGCTATGGCGTGGCGTGGGCGTCTGACCGGCTGACGGCTCTACCGATAGAGACGCTTCGCGACGGACCAGCGGGCAATTGGGAGATGGGCACAAGGGACACCGGTGCCTATGCAACCTTTACAGATGTGGTGCAGTACTTCGACTGGCTGGGCGGTGAAACATCCAATCAGACGGACCCGCGCGCGCGCATTGAAGCCGCGGGCGTCGCGATCCACGCCCATGAAAAAGCATTAACCGATGCTATGCTGAACGGGGACGGCAACCTGCCCGGCCTTGCCGATCTGCCCGGCGTGACCATTCTGGGCGGACGCGACAATCGAGATCGCGAAGGGCTGGTTTGTTTCGCCTTGAACCATGTTCGCGCGGGCGACATCGTTGACCGGTTAAACGTCAAAGGCATCCGCACCCATATCCGGCGTGCGGATCATTATTCCGGCAATATTCTGACCCCGTTGGGGTTGGAATCTGCGGTGCGTGTCTCATTGTGCCACTATAACACGCTGGACGAGGTGCGCAGCATGCTTGCGGCGATGAAAGACATCTCTGGTTAACACCCCCTTGCCAAACGTGGCAAACCGTTGAACCATATGCAAATGGATACACCCCTCTCAGATGCCATCGCCGCGAAACGGGACGATCTGATCGCCCTGACGCAAGACCTTGTTCGCATGCCCACGCTCAATCCGCCGGGGAGCGACTATCTATTGATTTGCGAATATCTTGATAAACGGTTGAAGGCCCACGGGTTCGAGACCCAGATGATCCGCGCTTTTGGCACGCCGGGGGACAGCGAAAAGTACCCCCGCTGGAACATCATCGCACGCCGTGAAGGTAAACATGCGGGCGAATGTGTACACTTCAACAGCCACACCGATGTGGTTGAGGTTGGTGCAGGCTGGACCTTTGATCCGTTCGGCGCACAGATATCAGATGGCAAGATTTACGGGCGTGGCACCTGCGACATGAAGGGCGGCCTTGCGACCTCTATCATCGCAGCAGAGGCGTTTATTGAGCTATACCCCGACTTTGCCGGCGCCATCGAAATCTCCGGCACAGCGGATGAAGAAACCGGCGGCTACGGCGGCGTTGCCTATTTGGCCGAACACGGCCATTTCTCTCCTGACCGTGTGCAGCATGTGATCATCCCCGAGCCGTTGAACAAAGACCGCATCTGTTTGGGTCATCGCGGCGGTTGGTGGGCAGAGATCGAAACCAAGGGCGAAATTGCCCATGGTGCGATGCCGTTCCTTGGCGACTGCGCGGTGCGCCACATGGGCGCGGTGTTGCAGGAATTCGAGGACAAATTGTTCCCCGCCATGGCTGCACGCTACACGGAAATGCCAGTGGTGCCTGAAGGCGCGCGCAATTCCACGATGAACATAAATTCCATTCATGGCGGCGAAAACGAGCCGGAACCGGGCTTTACCGGACTGCAAGCGCATTGTGTTCCTGATAGTTGCCGCATCGTGATTGACCGGCGTTTTCTGGTCGAAGAACCGCTGGATCAGGTCCGCGATGAGGTCACGGGTCTGCTTGAAGGGCTGCGCGTCACCCGCGCGAATTTCGACTATGCGCTGACCGAGAGGAACTCTGTTTTGCCCTCAATGACTGACAAACAAGCGCCCGTGGTGCAAACCGTCGCAAAGGCGATTGAGGATGTGCTGGGCAAACCGCCTGAATATGTCGCCTCGCCCGGCAGCTATGATCAAAAACACATCGACCGGATTGGCAAACTGAAGAATTGCATCGCCTATGGCCCCGGCATTCTGGATCTTGCGCATAAACCGGACGAATACATTGGCATCGACGACATGATCGACAGCGCCAAGGTGATGGGGGCGGCGCTTGAGACGCTGTTACTGCCAGTCGCCTGAGGCCAGCGCCAAGCCATCGACAATTCCCGTCATCGCTGCGCCACGGTGAACCTGCGCCTTGGGAAAACGGGAGGTCAGTGCTTGTTCGACCACCTGCATCAGGCTTGAACCGCCCACAAAGATCACCTTGTCCACAGCATCCGGCGCAACATCCGCCTTCGTAAGCGTTGCCTCTGCCGCCGCCCCGATTTGATCCGCCAAGCCTGCCAGCTTTTTGGTCATCATTTCCACAGGCAGTGGCAACACGGCTTTCCGTTTGATCATATCCATACGGATCACCGGATCACTGACCCCCGGCGTATTCGCCATAATCTTGCCCGCTTCGACGGCAAAGGCCAGATCATGACCCAACTCTTCTTCCAGCACCTTCACCAGTCGCGCCAGACGATTTTCATGCACCGCGTATTTGTGCAGGTCTGTTGCCGCCCGCCGCGTATCAGGGCCGTAGAGAAACGGAATTTTAGCCCAGGTCGCAAGATCGTTGAAAATTGCATTCGGGGCGATATGGGTGTCCGATCCAAAGGCATGGCGGATCGGACTGCCCATGCCCAATTGCGGCATCACCCGCGTAATGCTGAGACGGCGATCAAAATCGGTGCCTCCGATGCGCACGCCATAACTTGCCAGAATCTCAATATCTTCCACACCGCTTTGCCTAAACAACGTGAAATCCGATGTCCCGCCACCGATATCCACCACCAGACCCAGATCACCGGATGCCAGCACATCACGACTGGCGCGCGCGGCTGCTTCGGGTTCATTCAGAAACCGCACCTCTTCAAAACCGGCGCGTTTATAGCACTCGGTCAGATCAACCAAAGCCTGCGCATTGCGGCCCTCATCTTCGGAATGGAACCGCACGGGACGCCCCGATACCGCGCGGGTGAACGCCTGGCCTGTTGCGGCCTCGCTGCGCGCTTTTACTTGGCCCAAGAACCGCGCAACGATATCGATAAAATCCAGCCGTTCGCCCAACAAAACTCGGCTTTCGCGCATCAACCTTGTGCCCAGCAAGCTTTTTAGGCCACGCATGTAACGGCCTTCATCACCGTTCAGCAGCGCATCAGAAGCCGCCGCGCCCAGCAGCATTTCCTTCCGCTCGAAATCGAAAAACACCGCCGTTGGCATCGTCGGTGCATCACCTTCAAGAGGGATCAGATGCTGCTTGCCGCCCTCACAGATGCCAGCCGCCGAATTCGACGTGCCAAAATCAATCCCCAATGTGCCTGACATCGCGCGCCCCCAACAAAGCCGCGTCTCTAATCCCAACGCCCGCCAAAAGCAAACCCTCACAACAGCCTCTGGTCACAGGCCTGCGTTTTGGCTAGCCTCCGTTTCATAACCAATAAGGGAGACCACCCATGTTCCACCTTCGTCACCTTCTGCTTGGTGTCAGCACCGCCGCCCTGATGGCCGGTGCTGCGCTTGCCAAGGACGACATCACCGTCGCGCTTCAGCTTGAGCCGCCGCATATGGACCCAACCTCCGCCGCGGCTGGTGCCATCGATTCGGTTCTGTATTCAAACGTATTCGAGGGCCTGACCCGCTTTATGAGCGATGGATCGGTTGTGCCGGGACTGGCCGAATCGTGGGAAATTTCCGACGACGGGCTGACCTACACGTTCAAGCTCCGCTCTGGCGTGACCTTCCATGACGGCACCACGATGGACGCTGAGGATGTGAAATTCTCGCTTGACCGGATCGGTGCCGAAGACAGCGCCAATGCGCAAAAGGCGCTTTATGCGGCGATCTCAGAGGTGAACGTGATTGATCCGATGACGGTTGAGATCAAGCTGTCAGAGCCGAACGGCAACATGATCTTTAACCTCGCTTGGGGTGACGCGGTGATCGTTGCACCCGAAAGCATCGAGAACATCAAACAGCAACCCATCGGTACTGGCGCGTTCAAGTTCGACAGCTGGACGCAGGGCGACAAAGTCGAGATTTCGCGCAATGACGCTTATTGGGGTGACGCCCCCGCACTGGCCAAAGCGACGTTCAAGTTCATCTCTGATCCGACAGCAGCTTTTGCCTCGGTGATGGCCGAAGACGTGGACGTTTTTGCAGGCTTCCCTGCGCCGGAAAACCTGCCACAGTTCGAGGCAGACCCGCGTTTTCAGGTCATCGTCGGCTCTACCGAAGGCGAGACGATATTGGCCATGAACAACAAGATGCCACCCTTTGACAACGTGAAGGTCCGCGAGGCAGTGGCTCATGCGATTGATCGTCAGGCAATCATCGACGGCGCAATGTTCGGCCTTGGCACACCCATCGGCACACATTTTGCACCGCACAATCCGGCCTATGTCGATCTGACGGCGCAATCCGACTTTGATCCCGAAAAATCCAAAACATTGCTGGCCGAGGCTGGTTTTCCTGACGGGTTTGAGACCACTCTGCACCTGCCACCGCCGTCCTATGCGCGGCGCGGCGGCGAGATCATCGCGGCACAGCTGGCGCAGGTTGGCATCAAAGCCGAGATCACCAATGTCGAATGGGCGCAGTGGCTTGAAACGGTGTTCCGTGGCAAAAACTTTGGCCTGACCATCGTCAGCCATACCGAGCCGATGGACATCGGGATTTACGCAAATCCGGATTACTATTTCCAGTATGACAACAAGGCGTTTCAGGATCTGATTGCCAAGTTCAACACCACCGCTGATCCTGACATGCGCAACCAGATGATGGCCGATGCGCAAAAGATCATCGCGGATGATTATGTGAACGGATATCTGTTCCAGCTTGCCTTGCCGACAGTAGCGCAGGCCGGTGTTCAAGGCCTGTGGGCAGACGCGCCTACACAGGCGACTGACCTGACGGGCGTAAGCTGGTCCGAGTGAGCCCTTTCTGAAGAACAACGTGAAAGGCCCCTCATTTGCAGGGGCCTTTTTGTTATTTTGCTGCCTCGTCCCGCTTAAGCAGAAAATTCACACCATCCTTCACCTCATCGCGCGCAACGCCTTCGCGCGGGGCATCCCGCAACGTGGTAAACCAATGCTCCGGCGGGTTTTTGCCGCGCCTGTTGCCGTCAAACCGCAACGCGCGCAAAACCGCTTCCGCCGCCCCCGGCAAAACCTCCGGCGCATCGTACCCGTTCAACACCCCCCAGACCTGTGTCCAAAGCCGCCCGACGGACCACGGATTATACCCACCTCCGCCAAGAACCAGAAGGCGTGGGGCCATGCCCATCAACCCGCGCAAAACATCCAGTTGCGCATTATTGCTCAGGTTCATGTGTGATAACGGGTCTTCCTCAATCCCGTCAGCCCCGCACAGCAAGACAATCGCATCAGGCTGGAACGCGGTCACTTTTGGCAGGATCAATTCATCGCGCACCAGTGCCATTTCGCTGTCATTGAACCCGCGCGGGACTGGCATATTGAACGCATTCCCACCTGCGTCATTCTCAATCGACCCCGTGCGCGGCCACAACCGCGCCTCGTGAACCGAAATCATCAGACACTCAGGGTCACCACCAAACCCCGCCTCGACCCCGTCAGGATGATGCGCATCAATGTCCACATAAGCGATCCGTCGCACGCCTTGATGGCGCAGGCTGAGCATCGCCAGAACCGGATCGTTGAGATAGCAAAAACCGTTGGCGCGGTCCGGCATCCCATGGTGCGTCCCGCCCGCCGGATTATAGATTACCCCGCCATCACGCAGCATCTCACCGGCGCGGATCGACCCGCCCGCCGCTGTCGCAGGGCGGTCAAAAATCTCAGGAAACACCGGATTGGTCGGGCTGCCAATGTCATGACGTTCGCGGTCCTGAACGTTCGCGGCCTGATCCGCCTGTACCCGTTGCAAGGCCGCCACATATTCTGGCGTGTGCCAATTGATCAACGCGGCAGGTTTCGCACGGGGCGAGGATACAAATTGCGAAGTGGGCAACCAGCCCAGCGCGCGGCTCAGATCCATCACTGTGGACACACGCGGCACCCGCAATGGATGCCAGCGGCCATAGCTGGAGTGGCGGAAAATCTCGTGCCCGATGAAAAACGGCGTGCTCATCGGGCAAACCTAGCCTGTGTTGCGGACTTTGCCAGCCTCCATGCTGCAATCCCTCTGGACGGCTCTGGCCGGTGCGCATATCTTTACGTCAATGCTGCGCTACACCCTCAAACGTCTGCTCTCTCTGATGATCAGCCTCGCGGTTGCCTCTATGGTTATCTTTATGGTGATCGAGGTCGCACCCGGTGACCCGGCATCGTTCATGCTGGGAATGAATGCACAGCCCGAAACACTGGCCGCCCTGCGCGCCGAACTGGGCCTCGATGTGCCCAAGGTTGAACGCTACTTCGCATGGGTCGGTGGTCTGTTGATCGGGGATTTCGGCACATCCTATACCTATCGCACACCAGTGGCGGATATGATTGGCGGCCGACTTTGGGTATCGCTCCCCCTCGCACTTTATGCGCTGACGCTCAGCACATTGATCGCGTTTCCTGCTGGAATTTATGCCGCCAGCAGACGCGGTCAAGCGGGAGACATCAGCGTCATGGGCGCTACACAGTTGGGCGTCGCGGTGCCAAATTTCTGGTTTGCGATGATGCTGGTGCTGATCTTTGCGATCAATCTGCGCTGGTTCGCCGCCGGCGGGTTTGTCGGCTGGGATCAGGGGTTCTGGGCCGGCCTGCACGCGCTGACGCTGCCCGCAATCGCCCTCGCGCTGCCCCAAGCCGCGATCCTTGCCCGTGTCATGCGATCCTCGCTGCTTGACGTGTTGGGCGAGGATTTTATGCGCACCGCACGCGCCAAGGGGCTAAGTGCGCGGCAAGCACTTTGGCGGCACGGCTTGCGTAACGCCCTGATCCCTGTGCTAACCATCATCGGCCTGCAATTTTCGTTCCTGCTGGCAGGCTCCATCATCATCGAACAGGTTTTCTATCTGCCGGGACTGGGGCGGCTGGTGTTCCAATCTATCTCGGCCCGCGACCTGATTGTGGTGGAATCCGTGGTAATGCTGTTGGTGTTCTCGGTTATCGTGGTGAATTTCGTCGTCGATCTGGCCTATGCCGCTGTCGACCCCCGCTTAAGGTCACGCACATGAAACGCAACCTGATCCTCGGCGGAATGCTCTCTGGCCTGTTCCTGCTGGCGGCTGCCATCAGCTTTGTCTGGACCCCTTTTGATCACGCATCGCTCGACATCCCAAACAAGCTCAAATCACCCTACGCCGAACACCTGCTTGGCACTGACCACTTTGGGCGCGACATGCTCAGCATGATCATGGTGGGCGCGCGCACCTCCATCGCCGTGGCGCTGGTTGCAGTCGGCATTGGCATGGGCCTCGGCATACCGCTTGGTCTCTGGGCCGCGGCAAGACAAGGCACGCTGGTGGATGAGCTGATCATGCGCGGCAATGATCTGGTCTTTGCCTTCCCCAGCCTTGTGATTGCCATCCTGATCACTGCAATCTTTGGCGCGGGCGCTGTCAACGCGATCATCGCCATTGGCATCTTTAACATCCCGGTTTTTGCCCGCATCACACGCGGTGCCGCCCTGTCAATCTGGCAACGCGAGTTCATTCTGGCCGCACGGGTGGCAGGTAAAAACGCCACCCGCATTTCCATCGAACATATCCTGCCCAATGTCACCAACCTGCTGATCGTACAGGGCACCATCCAGTTCTCCCTTGGTATTCTCGCCGAAGCAGGCCTGAGTTATGTGGGTCTTGGTGCACAGCCACCCACGCCGTCTTGGGGCCGCATGCTGGCCGACGCACAAACCATGATCAGCATCGCACCGCATATGGCGCTGGTGCCGGGCTTTGCGATCATTCTGACGGTGCTGGGGCTGAACCTGATGGGCGACGGGCTGCGCGATTATCTTGATCCACGGCTGCGGGTGACGAGGTCATGAGCCTGCTGCAAATCACCAACCTGAGCCTGTCGATCCACGGTTTAGACGTTCTGAACGATGTAACCCTGTCTATTGATGCCGGAGAGATCATGGCCATCACCGGAGAAAGCGGGTCAGGCAAATCCATGACCGCGTTATCCGTGATGCAATTGCTGCCAAGAGGCGCGCGGGCCAGCGGACAGATCATGCTGGGCGATCAGGACCTCACAACCATAGGCGAACCTGCCCTCTGCCAGATGCGCGGCAATGACATGGGTATGGTGTTTCAGGAGCCGATGACGGCGCTCAACCCCGTGCAAACCATCGGCGCGCAGGTGGCCGAAACGATCCGCATCCATGACGCTGCGATGAGTCGCGCCAGCGCCATGGAGCAAGCCGCCGCGACCCTCACCCGCGTGGGCCTGCCCCAAGATCGCTTTCCGCTGTCACGCTATCCACATGAACTTAGCGGCGGGCAACGCCAGCGCGTGGTGATCGCCATGGCCATCGCCTTGCGCCCCCGTCTGTTGATCGCGGACGAGCCAACCACGGCGCTTGATGTCACCACACAAGCGCAAATCCTCAACCTGCTGAAGGACCTCGCACGCCAAGACGGCATGGGCCTGTTGATGATCACCCATGACCTTGCTGTGGTTGCCGATATGGCCGACCGCATTGTCGTCATGCGCCATGGCCGGATTGTCGAACAGGGTGAGACGCAACATCTCCTGCAAAACATGCAGCACCCCTATACCAAGATGCTCTTTGCCGCTTCCAGCCATCAGGTTGCGTTACCGCCTGCCCCTGTTCCTGCACCGTTGTTAGAGGTCAAGAACATCATTCGCGACTACCGGCTCCCCCGCAAAACACTCTTCGGTAAACCGGGGAGCTTTCGCGCTGTTAATGACGTGTCCTTCACCCTTCAGCGCGGCGAACGCCTTGGCCTTGTGGGCGAAAGCGGATGTGGAAAATCCACCCTCACCCGCGCGCTGCTGGGGTTAGAGCAAGTGCAGAGCGGTGCCATCACACTCGACAGTAAGCCGGTGTTTACCGGCAGCAAACCAAATCTAGACGTGCGGCGCAAAATGCAGGTGGTGTTTCAGGACCCCTTCGGCAGTTTCAATCCCCGTCACCGCGTAGATCGCTTGATCACCGAACCTTTCCATCTGCTCCCCGATCCACCTACCGGCGCGGACCGCGCCCGCGCCATTGACGAGGCGCTCACCGCCGTGGGTCTGACCCCGCCCGATGCCACCAAATACATCCATGAATTTTCAGGGGGCCAGCGCCAGCGCATCGCCATTGCCCGCGCGCTGATCATCCGCCCAGAGTTGATCCTGTTTGACGAGGCCGTCAGCGCACTCGACGTCTCCGTGCGCGCCAAAATCCTCGACCTGCTGGCTGATCTTTGCAAAGCCTACGACCTGACCTATCTCTTTATCTCGCACGATCTTTCTGTTGTGCGCACCATCACCGACCGCGTGCTGGTGATGAAATCCGGTCAGATTGTGGAGCAAGGACCAACCGAAGACGTGTTCACCAACCCACAGCACAGCTATACTCAAACCCTCATCGCGGCCGCCCCCGTGCTGCCCAAAATTGGAGCAGTCGCATGAACGTGCCTATAAATCTGGCCAAAAAGCTGGCGCAGATCAGCACCCACTGGGACCCGCACGTAGTCGCCGATTATAACGGAAATGATATTATGGTGGTGAAGTTTCAGGGCGAATTTCCCTTTCATCTGCACGAAGACACCGATGATTTCTTTCTGGTGCTCAAGGGTGAGATGGTGATGGATTATGAGAACGCTTCACACCCTGTAAAAGCAGGCGAGGTGTTTATCGTACCCAAAGGCATCACCCACCGTCCCCGCGCCGCGCAGGAATGTGAAGTTTTGTTGATCGAGCCGAAAGGCGAACCAAACACCGGTGACCACGAGACCGCTACCGCCAAGCCACGGCTCTGAACCCTTACTCAAAAGGCATCCCGCAATGAAACCCGGACCAAAGAACCTGATCACCGACATCCCCGGTCTGCGCGTTGGCAATGCGCAGGATGACACCTTGAAATCCGGCACAACCGTATTGCTTTTTGATCAGCCTTTCACCACCTCCGTTCATGTCATGGGCGGCGCACCCGGCACCCGCGAAACCGATCTGCTGGCCCCTGACAAATCTGTGGCTGCCGTGGATGCGCTGGTGCTTTCGGGTGGCTCTGCTTACGGCCTTGATGCCTGTTCAGGCGTGGTGGACGGGCTGCGCGCCATGGGGCGTGGTGTGCGGATCGGTGCCGCAACGATCCCGCTGGTTCCGGGTGCCATCCTGTTTGATCTGCTCAATGGCGGCGCAAAGGATTGGATCGAAAACCCCTACCGCGCGCTGGGCCGTGAGGCGCTAAAGAACGCTACAGACAGCTTTGATCTGGGAACCACTGGTGCAGGCACCGGTGCGCTCACGGCAATGACCAAAGGCGGCCTCGGCTCTGCCTCGCTTGTCTTGCCCGATGGCAGCACTGTTGGCGCTTTGGTTGCGGTTAATCCTGTGGGATCGGTGACAACACCGGGTGACAGGCATTTCTATGCGGCACCGTTCGAGATGAACGCAGAATTCGGCGGCAAAGGTACGGACCCTGCATCCGGGCTTGGCCTTTCGCGCGAAAGCCGCAAGTTCGCCGCCATGTCACCGCGAGAAAACACCACAATTGCAATTGTCGCCACCGATGCAACGCTGACCAAATCGGAATGCCAGCGGGTTGCCGTCGCCGCCCATGACGGTATCGGGCGCGCCACGGTGCCTGCCCATACCCCGATGGACGGTGATCTGGTGTTCGCGCTTAGCACCGAAGGAAAACCGCGCGGCGATGTCGCGCTGATCGGTCATGCCGCCTCGCTCTGTCTTGCCCGCGCCATTGCCCGCGCCGTGTATCATGCAACACCTGCCGCCGATGATTTACTGCCCTGCTGGAGTACTTTGAATGCCTGACCTGCCCCTTGATGATGTGACGCTGCACTACGAGATCGAAGGCAGCGGCCCACCGCTTCTGCTGCTGGCTGGCATGCTCAGCGATAGCGCCACATGGGCGGGGTTGGCGCCGATGTTGACGGATCACTACACCGTCATTCGCCCCGATAACCGCACCACAGGACGTACCATCCCATGGGATGCCCCCGCTGATTGCAGCTTGATGGCGACAGACGCGTTGGCGCTGATGAACCACCTTGGGTTTGATCGGTTCCATGTTGGCGGCCATTCCCTTGGCGGGCTTTTATCGCTGGAAATTGCGAATATGGCCCCTTCGCAGGTGATGACAGCCACGGTGCTGGCGTCGGGCCGTGTCCGATCACCCCGTACCGCTGGCGTATTCGACGCGCTTCTGGCGATCCGGCGCGCGCCAGAAGGCGAGGAAATGTGGCTTCGCGGGCTTTATCCATGGATTTTCGGCAACGGTTTCTTTGAAAGCTCGGATAATATCGAAACCGCTTTGGAGGCTGCGCGCGGCTATCCCTATGCCCAGAGTGCCGATGCGATGGCCCATCAGGTTGCGGCCTTTCGCGCCTTCCGCCCCAAGGCCAAACCGGATCAGATCACCTGCCCGACGCTGGTGCTTTATGCAGGTCAGGACCTGATGATCCCGCCTTCATTGGCCCGCCCCAGCTTTGCCGCAATCACGAACCTGACCGAGGTAACAATCGAACATGCAGGCCATTCGATTGTCTGGGACGCGCCACAAGACGTTGCTTCACACCTGATCAAGTTTCTGGGCGCGCACCCGATCTAAGTGGGATTATACCGCGTCTGGCTGATTGGCAGGAGCGGCCTGTTCCAACGCGGGAACCGCCATGCAATTGGCGTGGATGCGGGTGATTGTCGGATAGGCGCTCATCTCAACCTCAAACCGCGCATTGTTCAAAACCTGTGCATAGAGACACAAATCCGCCAGCCCAACGCGATCCCCATGACAGAATTCGCCCGTTTCTGGTTCCGCTGCCAACCGTGTCTCAAGCGCGCGCATCCCTGCATGCGCCCATGTACGGAACCATGCGGCCTTGCCTGCTGCATCCACCCCGAACTCGGTCTCAAGATGTTTCAGAATCCGCAGGTTGTTCACCGGATGAATGTCCAGCGCCACGATATGGGCAAGGCTGCGCACCCGCGCGCGGCCCCATGGATCAGCGGGCATTAGCGGCGGTTCAGGATGCACCTCGTCCAGCCATTCAAGGATCGCCAGCGATTGCGGCAGCGGTCCCTGTGGTGTCACCAGCGTCGGCACCAAACCGGACGGGTTTAGCGCCAGATGCCCGGCGCTCGCCTGCTCGCCTTTCAACAAGGACAGCGGGATATAGTCATAGGCCAGCCCCTTGAGATTGAGCGCCGCGCGGACCCTGACAGAAGTGGAAGACCGGAAGTAATTGTGCAGCGCCAGATCGTTCATGCGCGCGGCCCGATTTTGACTTCAAGTTCGCCAATTCCCTCCACGCCACCGGTTATCACATCACCCGAAACAACCGCACCCACACCCGCAGGCGTGCCTGTCATAATGATATCACCCGGTGCCAATGCCATGGAACGCGACAGGGTCGAGACATGTTCTTTTACCGACCAGATCAAGTCAGAAATATCTGCGTCTTGGCGGACTTCGCCATTCACCGCGAGCCAGATGCGTCCCGCTTCAACACTTGGCACATCGGCAATCGGTTTGATCGGGCCAATGGGCGCTGATTGATCAAAGGCTTTGCCCCAATCCCACGGGCGGCCCATCTTTTTGGCTTCCCCTTGCAAATCGCGACGCGTCATATCAAGCCCGACAGCGGCGCCCCAAACATGATCCATCACATCCGCCTCGGCAATTTCGGAACCGCCTTTGCCAATCGCAATGATCAGTTCAATCTCGTGATGCAGGTCTTCTGTCAGCTTGGGATAAGGGATCGAACATGGTGTATCCACAGCGGCATCTGCCGGTTTGGTGAAAAAGAACGGTGCCTCGCGGGTCGGGTCTTTGCCCATCTCACGGGCATGGGCCTCGTAATTGCGCCCGACGCAGAAAATGCGCCGAATGGGAAAGCGGTCCGTGCTGCCTTGAACCGCAAGGCTGGCCTGTTTGGGCGCGTCGAATACATACATCTGGGTTTCCTTTGTCATCGTGGGATCGCGCCGCACTTGGCACGGGCCATTTAACCCAGCGAACACCTCCCCGACGAGACAGTCAATACATCGTCATCCACAACCGCCCGTGCCTTTTGGAACAATCTCCTGCGCAAGATCAGACAGGATCGGACAATCGGGACGGTTATCACCCGCACAAGATCGGACCAGAACGCTGAGCGTGTCGCGCATTGCGGTCAGTTCGGTGAGTTTCTGATCAATCTCACCCAGATGTTTCAACGCAATCGCTTTGACGTCCGCGCTTTCTCTTGCCTGATCATCATAAAGCGCCAGCAAACTACGACAGCTTTCCACCGGAAACCCAAGGGAGCGTGAGCGCGCCAAAAACGCCAGTTTGTGCACGTCATTTTCCGAAAACACGCGGTAGCCATTCGCTTCGCGCGCGGGACGCACAAGCCCAACCTCCTCGTAATACCGGATTGTTTTGGCAGGCAGACCAGTGGCGACGCTGACGGATTTGATGTTCATGACGCCACCCCCACACGGCGAAGGCGCAGCGCATTTCCAAGCACGAAGACAGAGGAAAATGCCATCGCCCCCGCCGCCAGACCGGGCGAAAGCAAAAGTCCCAGCGCCGGGAAAAGAGCGCCCGCCGCGACGGGGATCAACAGTGCGTTGTATCCAAACGCCCAAATCAGGTTTTGCTTGATATTGCGCAGCGTTGCGCGCGACAGATCAAAGGCATGCACAACACCTTGCAGATCGCCTGCCATCAAAACCACATCCGCCGTTTCAATCGCAACATCGGTGCCGGTGCCAATCGCAATACCAACGTCCGCTTCTGCCAAGACAGGCGCATCGTTGATGCCATCGCCAACAAATGCAACTTTGCCATGTGCCGCTCGAAGGTCTTTGAGAGCGGCAATTTTGCCTTCCGGCAGGACCTCTGCCATCACCGTTTCGATGCCAAGGTCTTGTGCCACGGCGCGGGCCGTCGCCTCGGCATCGCCAGAGATCATTGCGACCTTAAGGCCCCGCGATTTGAGCGCTGCGATGGCGGTTGCAGCAGTAGGGCGGAGCGGATCAGATACCGCAAGCAAGGCAATGATACGCCCTTCTACTTGCGCAAAAAACACGGTTTGACCGGCTTCCTTAAGATGTGTTGCGCGCGCGTCCACGTCCGCAAGATCCGCCCCCATTCGCGCCATAAGCACAGCGTTGCCAACCGAAATGCGCAGCCCGTCAACAGTGCCACTGATACCGTGACCTGCCAGAACCTCGACGTCTGACACCACCGGTATCTGTAATCCTTTGTCCTTGGCTGCCAGTAGTACGGCGTGGGCAACCGGATGCTCGGACATCATCTCGATCGCAGCAATCTGCGCCAAAACCAGATCAGCCTCATCGGAACCTATGCTGTCAAAAGTTGTCAGCATAGGTTTTCCCATTGTCAGCGTCCCGGTCTTGTCCAGCGCGACAACCTGCACGTCAGCCAATGATTGCAAAGCATCACCTTGTCGAAACAACACACCCAGCTCGGCGGCGCGTCCGGTGCCCACCATGATAGAGGTTGGCGTCGCCAACCCCATCGCACAGGGGCAGGCGATGATCAGAACCGACACGCCCGCAACCAGCGCATATGACAAGGACGGCGCAGGGCCAAAGACCAGCCAGATCAAATCCGTCAGAACCGCGATCCCCATAACGGCGGGGACAAACCAAAGCGTAACACGATCCACCAGCGCCTGAATGGGCAGTCGCGCGCCTTGCGCCTGTTGGACCATGCGAATGATCTGCGCCAGCGTGGTATCCTGACCGATCCGCGCCACCTCGCAGATCAGGCTGCCTTGCCCGTTCACGGTGCCACCCGTCAGTGTATCGCCCGCCGCTTTGGCGACCTGCATCGGTTCACCGGTCAGCATGCTTTCATCCACACGGGTCGTGCCGGAAACAACGGTTGCGTCTGTCGGAACCCGCTCGCCGGGTTTCAACATAAAGCGATCTGCGACTTGCAAATCATCTATTGGTACGTCGATCCAATCGCCATCCCGCTGCGCGCGCGCTGTACGTGGTTGAAGATCTATCAGGCTGCGGATTGCCGCACCGGTTTGTCCCTTCGCCCGCGCCTCGAAATAGCGACCCAAAAGGATAAGGGTCACGATCACCGCCGCCGCCTCGAAATAGACCGCGCGGGTGCCTGACGGCAGTAGTGCGGGCGCGAAAAGAGCCACGGTTGAGAATGTCCAAGCCGACCCAGCGCCCAGCGCCACAAGGCTGTTCATATTGGGGGCACGGTGCCAAAGGGCGGGCAACCCGTTGGTGAAAAACTGCCGCCCCGGACCTATCAAGACCGCTGTGGTCAGGACAAACTGGATCATCCAGCTGGCCTCATGCCCGATTGTTCGCCCGATAAAGTGATGCCAAGCAGGGATCAGATGTCCGCCCATTTCCAGCAGGAAGACCGGCACTGTCAGGGCCGCTGCCAGCAACATCGCGCGGCGCTGTTGCTCCGCTTCGGCTTCCTTCTCGGCGGAACGATCTTGAGGCTTTCCCGCATCGATAACGGTGGCTGCATACCCCGCTTTGGTCGATGCCTCAGCCAATTCCTTTGCGTTGGTCAATGCCGGGATAAACCGAAGCGTTGCTGTTTCATCAGCGAGGTTAACCTGTGCATCCACCACACCCGAGACCAGACGCAGAGCAGTTTGCAATCGCCCCACACAGGAGGCACATGACATACCGCTGATCGCAAGGCGCAACTCTTCAGTGGCGACAGGATAGCCAGCGCGGTTCAGCGCCAAGACAGCGCTTTGAACGGTGTCCGGCCCATCTGCGGTAAATTGCGCGGTCTCGTTGGCAAGATTGACCGCAACATTGTTCACGCCCGCTACGTCATTCAGCGTCTTGGTAACTCTGCTTGCGCATCCGCCACAGGTCATGTTTTGGATTGATAAGATCAGTGTTTGTTCCTGCGCCATTGCCCGAAATCCTTATGCTTCAATGTCCACATAAGGGTTCCAGCAGCTGGAAGGTCAAGGCCTTCGCTCAAAAACCGGCAAAAAGCCCCATATGGGCTTTGCCGCGCGCCAGTTGCCCCGCATAGGTCGCGGCATCAATGTTGGCACCACAGACGATAATCCCCACCCGCTTGCCCTGTAGCCGTTTGGCCAATGGCCCCAACACGCCGGCCATTGCCGCACCTGCCGCTGGCTCTACTGCCAATTTCGCGTCCTGTTGCAACACGACCATACCGGCGCAGATCGCATCGTCGCTGACTGTAACCATGTTATTCACATAGGCGGCGCAAAGTGCGTGGCCCAAAGGCAGCGCCATCGGCGGGCCGAGGCTGTCTGCGATGGTGTCGACCTTGTCCAACGTAACCGGAGCACCAAGCGCAACAGATCGTGACATACTGTCTGCGCCCTCTGGCTCGACCCCGTAAACAAGGCATTCTGGATTGATCAGCTTGACCGCCGCCGCCACGCCACCGATCAAACCACCTCCACCGACGGAAACTACAACCGCGTCAAGATCAGGCACCCGTTCCATCAGTTCCAGCCCGACACCTGCCGTGCCCAATACGGTATCAACCCCGTCAAAGGGATGAATGAACGTGCGGCCCTCCTCTTTCGATAGCCGTTCGGCTTCTGCAAAGGTCGGCGCACCGGGGTCGCGCAGAATCACTTCTGCGCCTTCTGAACGGGCCCGTTCGATCCGAAACGGGCTGGCGTTGTTCTGCATCACCACCTTGGCTGACAATCCGGCAGCGCGCGCAGCCCAAGCGGCAGCAATCGCGTGATTTCCGGCGCTGGCCGCTGTGATCCCCGCACCTTGGTTCTTGGCGGGAATTGCCCGCGCATTGGACAGTGCCCCGCGCGCTTTGAACGTGCCGGTATGTTGAAAACACTCCAGCTTGAGCACAATCGATCCGCCGCCAAATGCCGTCTTGACCCAAGGGGCATCCAACTCCAGCGCCGGTGTGCGCCTGATGCTATCGCGCAGGTTCCCGTGCCTTGTCTCGATTGCATTCAGGGTGATCTTGCTCAAGTCAACTTCTGCCATGTTCCAATTCCCCCCCAAAGACCGCTGAATTCGACCAATGCGGGTCTTTTGAGACCCAAAAGTCAACAAAATTCGTGACTTGGCAAAAAGTCGCACATGGTGGCAACTGTCTGGGGTATTGTCTCTTGCAACTCAGGGGCCCGCCATCCTAACAGAGAATGGCTTAGGTACGTGATACCGGCACGAAGACGAGAAGGACTTGCGATGACAACCAACGACATTACTCCGGTGATCCTTTGTGGCGGATCAGGGACACGTCTGTGGCCGGTTTCTCGCAAGAGTTTCCCAAAACAATTTATCGATCTGATCGGGACCGGCAGCCTGTTTCAACAATCCAGTAAACGGTTGTCCGGATCGGGGTTTACCGCACCGCTTATCGTTACGAATTCTGATTTCCGGTTCATCGTGACCCAGCAACTTCATGATGCGGGCATCACGCCCGGTGCCGTGTTGATCGAACCTGAGGCGCGCAATACTGCTCCCGCCCTACTGGCCGCCGCATTGGTCGCCGCGCAAAACGATCCTTCACAGTTGATGCTTGCCGCGCCCTCAGATCACTACATCACGCAGGCCGACGTATTCTGCAACAACATCCGCCGGGGTATCACCGCCGCGCGCGCAGGCCAGATCGTGACATTCGGCATTATACCGGACAGACCCGAAACCGGTTTTGGTTATCTCGAACTGGGTGAAGGTGATTTCCATGGTGCCATGCCGCTCAAGCGCTTTGTGGAAAAGCCAGTATTAGCAGAAGCAGAGCGCATGCTCGCTGACGGTGGTTATCTTTGGAATGCGGGTATCTTCATGTTTACCGCTCAGATCATGATTGATGCCTTCGCGACCCATGCGCCGGAAATGCTGGCCCAAGTAAAAACCTCTGTCGAAAAGGCAAAACCTGATCTGGGCTTTCTGCGGCTTGACCCTGATGCATGGGCCAAGTGCGAAGATATATCTGTCGATTTCGCGATCATGGAAAAAGTCGGCAACCTCAGCGTGATTGCGCATGAGGGCGATTGGTCCGACATGGGCGGCTGGAACGCGGTGCATCTACATGCGGACAAGGACGCTGATGGCGTGGCACTTCAGGGACATGCCCATGCGGTTGAATGTAAGGACACCTTGCTGCGATCCGAATCAGATGCGGTGCAACTCGTCGGCCTCGGCCTTGAGAATATCGTCGCGGTTGCCATGCCCGATGCGGTTCTGGTCGCTGATCGCAGCCGCACATCGACTTTGGGCGAAGTGGTTAAACTGATGCGCGCTGCTGCCGTACCTCAAGCCGATAATTTCCCCAAAGATCACCGCCCTTGGGGGTTTTTTGAAACACTGATCCTGTCGGAGAGCTTTCAGGTCAAACGCATTGTGGTGAACCCCGGTGCAGCCCTTAGCTTGCAAAGCCACAAACACCGCTCCGAGCACTGGATTGTCGTGGTGGGCACTGCCAAGGTCACGGTTGGCGAAACACTGGAAACCACCAGCGTGCAGATGGTACAGGCAAACGAGTCCGTCTATATTCCGCTCGGTGCAATCCACCGCATGGAAAACACCGGCGATACCCCGATGGAATTGATCGAAGTGCAAACCGGCAGTTATCTGGGTGAGGATGACATCGTCCGTTATGAGGATGTCTATTCACGCGGACAAGGGGCCAAAGGCTAGGCGCTATTTCAGCAGGGATTTGAGATAGCTGCCATAGTCGTTTTTCTCAAACATTTCGGCGCGCTTGAGCAGTTCTTCATCGCTGATCCAGCCTTGATCATGGGCGATCTCTTCGAGGCAACCGGTTTGCAACCCTTGGCGTTGCGTGAGTGTCCGCACAAAATTGCCCGCGTCCAGCAAGCTTGCGTGGGTTCCGGTATCAAGCCACGCATAGCCCCGCCCCATGCGATTGACGCGCAAAGACCCCTGCGCCAGATACATTTCCAATAGCGAGGTAATCTCAAGCTCGCCGCGCGGCGACGGCTGCACCTCTGCCGCCAAACGTGGCGCATCAGCATCAAGGAAATAAAGCCCCGTGACCGCGTAATTTGAGGCGGGGTTTTTGGGTTTTTCGATGATCGTCTGGGCGACACCCGCCTTGTCAAACCCCACCACACCGTACCGTTCCGGATCAGCCACGTGATAGCCAAACACCGTGCCACCGCTAGTCTGCTTGTCCGCATCCGCCAAAATTTCAGGCAATCCATGCCCGAAAAATATGTTATCCCCAAGCACCATCGCCGACGGCGCACCATTCAGGAAACCCTCCGCCAGAATATAAGCCTGCGCCAATCCGTCCGGCGAAGGCTGCACGATGTAGGTCAGCGAAATACCCCATTGGCTGCCATCGCCAAGCGAGCGCTGGAACTGCGCCTGATCCTGCGGCGTGGTGATCATCGCGATCTCGCGGATACCCGCCAGCATCAGCACAGAAATCGGGTAATAAATCATCGGTTTGTCATAGATCGGCAGCAGCTGTTTACTGATCCCCATGGTGATCGGATAAAGCCGCGTGCCCGAGCCGCCAGCAAGAATAATACCTTTGCGGTTGGTCATTTGAGCGCTCCTAAATCGTTGAGGATGTCTGTCAGGCTGGCGTGCCAATCGGGGCGTTTGATACCGAATGTCGCCTCTGTCGTGGTGCACTCCATGCGCGAATTCAACGGGCGCATCGCAGGCGTCGGATAGGCCGAGGACGGGATGTCTGTTACATCA
>RCMY010001064.1_pt1 | contig 26113 bp, 23 predicted proteins | sample 2041341 | NCBI WGS metagenome assembly RCMY01 (sample SAMN09708234, study PRJNA481090) | Marine sediment metagenome, whole genome shotgun sequencing project.
ATATTGGTCCTGTTTCCCGGGCTAATGGCCGTTGTGGTACACCCCGGTCTGGCTGACGGAGATCAGGCCCTGCCGATGATGATCAAAACCATATTGCCGCCGGGTTTGGTAGGCCTTATGTTCGCCGCCTTTTTCGCCGGCCTGATGTCAAGCGTCGACTCTTTATTGAATTCCACGGCTACCTTATTTACCAAGGATATTTACGAACCTTTCATTAAAAAGAATGCCGATGACAAGCATTATTTAAAGGTAGGTCAAATAACCACACTGGTCTTATTGGGCCTAGGGGTGGCAACAGCGCCGATGAGTAGTGATTTCCCAGGTATCTACGTCGCCATACAAACCTTTATGTCCTATTTTCAAGGGCCTTTGTTCGCTATTCTTTTGTTAGGGATTTTTTGGAAACGCAGCACCCAATGGGGCGGACTTTCAGCTTTGGTCATCGGTATCGGCTATGCCATTTTCCTTAATGTTTTCAAGGCGGAGTTCTTTACGATAGAAGATCCCTTCCTGTATATTTCATGGTGGTCTTTTCTTTTGGCCTTTATCGTGAACGTAGTTGTGAGCCTATTGACCAAAAAACATACGAAGAAAGAACTGGACGGCTTGGTCTTTAGTTTAAAAATCGTGACCAAGACCACTTCCACAAATAAAACCTTGTGATATGCTGAATTTCGACTGGCTTTCGGGAATTTCCACAGAAACTGCAAAACTGATATTTTTTGGTCTCTATTTTGTTATAGGTGCACTTGTTCTCATGCTACCAAACGACTATGTCTATGAAGGCATCGCCAAAGGGGATCGCCACTGGTGGAACAATTTAAAACTTTGGTCCTTGGCCGTGCTGGCTATTTTGGCAAGCGTTTATTATCAATTTTGAGACTAATATCTACGATTATGAATGACTCAGAGCGAATGGCAAAAATTAAAACGGCGCAAATAAACCGGGCACTGGGGGTTTTTATATTCATTTTCGGAATTTTCATAACCTTTGCCATGGTCTTCACGGAAACTTTCGTGCAACAAATGACCGATTTGGTCGCGGGACTCGTCTTAATGTCCATAGGAGGAGGTATGCTATGGAAGGCGACAAATACATTGAAAAAACACAAGCCCGAAGAAGCAAACTAATCGTAGAGTTATGAAGAAGAGCTTCAAGACGCGTCTATCGGACCATTGGAAAATACAAACCTCAAAATTAATTCGAGAAAAAGGGGCGATTATTTCGACCTTGGCCCATGAGAAGATAACTTGGATTCCTGCAAATGTTCCGGAAACTGTTATGGGAGCCTTGGTCGCCAATAAAATATACGAAGACCCTTATTTTGGGGATAATTTGAAAGCGATTCCTACTGAATATTTTACGGTGCCTTGGTGGTATGCAACCCATTTCACACTTGACGATTCGCAATCTTGTAAGTCGGCTAGATTATATTTTGATGGCATAAACTATAAAGCGAACGTTTGGTTAAACGGAAGACAGATAGCGGATTTCAAAAAGATAGATGGGGCCTATCGCCGCATGTCTTTCGATGTTGGCGAGCATATTGTTGAAGGGGAAAATATGTTGGCGGTTGAGGTTATTCCGCCAAAACCCGGTAATTTCAGTACAGGTTTTGTCGATTGGAATCCTGCCCCGCCCGATGGCAATATGGGAATCTTTAGACCTGTGACTTTGGAACTTCATAAAGGGGTACGAATTGAAAATCCCTTTGTGCAGACCAAAGTAGATTTAAAAACTTTGAAACGGGCAGAACTGACCGTTTCCGCCGAATTGAAAAACGATACCCGTGAACCTATCACAGGAATTTTAAGAGGAAGAATAGAATCCCGAACATTCGAGCAGAAAATAACCGTTCCGGCAAAAGGGGAAATACAGGTCGAGTTTAACGCTTTCAAATTCCCGCAATTGGTATTTGAAAACCCTAGGCTTTGGTGGCCCGTCCATTTGGGAAGCCCCGAACTATACCAACTGGAATTGGAGTTTACCATCGACGGCCAAGTTTCAAGTGCCGAAGAAACTAGATTCGGTATCCGCGAGGTCGAAGACTATTGGCTGAACGATATCCATCGCGGGTTTAAAATAAACGGTCAAAAAGTAATGATTAAAGGCGCCGGTTGGACCGACGACCTGTTTTTAATGGATTCGGATGAAAGTCTCGAGGCACAGGTGAAGTACGTCAAACAGATGAACCTCAACTGCATCCGTCTGGAAGGTATCTGGGGAAAAGACCATAAACTCTACGACCTATGTGATGAACACGGCATTTTACTGATGGTCGGATGGAGCTGTCATTGGGAACATGAAATCCACATGGGCGTACCGGTCGACGAACGTTTCGGCGGGGTGTACAAATCCCAGGACATCGAACATGTGGCCCAAGCTTGGGAAGACCAAGTGGTTTGGTTGCGCAACCATCCCAGCATCTTTGTTTGGACGGTCGCCAGCGACAAAGTGCCGATTACGGCTTTGGAGCAAAAATATATCGAAACTTTCACCAAATACGATCCGACCCGACCTTATTTGAATTCGACAGGAGGCGTTGGTAGCGACCGGCACGTCATCGGCAGCCAAGATGTGGTCAGCGAGATCAGCGGTTCATCGGGAGTGAAGATGTTAGGGCCCTATGCCTATACCGCCCCTGTGTACTGGTTTACCGACACCAATTTTGGAGGGGCATACGGATTTAATACCGAAACGGGCCCGGGCGCGCAACTCCCCCAATTGGATAGTCTGAAAAAATTCATCCCCGAGGATAAATTATGGCCGATCAACGAAATATGGCAGTATCATTGCGGGCGCTACGAGTTCTCCGATTTGAGCCGTTTTACCGAAGCTATCGATGAACGCTATGGCAAACCTGATTCCATAGAAGAGTTCGATAAAAATGCGCAAGCCATGAATTATGAACTGATGCGACCCATGTTCGAGGCTTTTCAGGTCAATAAAAAGAAATGTACGGGCATCATTCAATGGATGTTGAATGCGGCCTGGCCCAAAATGTACTGGCAGCTTTACGATTATTATTTGATGCCCACGGGAGCATTTTACGCGACACAAAAAGCCTGTTCGCCTCTACATTTAGTCTATAACTATGGCGACCATCACATTTATGCGATCAATGACTATCTCCATGAGGTTAAAGATTTGAAAGCACATATCCGCATTTACGACATCGATTCGAAACTGCTATTGGAAGAAAACCGGTCTTTGGATGCACCTGCCGACAGTTCCAATTCCCTATTCAAAATCGAGCCTTTGGAAACCTTCTCGACCACATATTTCCTAGATTTGCGTTTGTCGGATGCCCAAAATAGGGAAATCAGCACCAATTTCTATTGGCTTTCCACCCAAGAGGAAACGCTGGATTACGAAGCGGATTTGGGCGAATTCGCCTATCATACCCCAAGCAAACAGTATGCTGATTTAAACTTGCTCAACACCCTACCCAAAGTGGATTTAGAGATGTCATATAATGTTGAAAAGGATGGGAACGAACAGATGATGACCGCTATATTGAAAAATATTGGCGAAGCCATCGCCTTTTTGATCAACCTTAAGGTGATCGAAAAAGATACAGGAGAAATTATTCTCCCCATTTTTTGGGAGGATAACTTTATCAGTCTGTTGCCCGGCGAAAAAAGAACGTTACGAACGACCTTTACAAGTACCATAGTACCTGAATTAAAGTTAGAAGGTTGGAATTTAAATACGATAAACACGATCGAATATGAAAAATTTGGCGATTCAAGGCGGAAAACCCTGTCGTGATACGACTGCAAATCCGTGGCCAAAATGGCCGGTTTGGGGCAAGGAAGAAGAACTGGCGTTGATTCAAGTCTTGAACAGCGGCGTATGGTCTTACAACGGTCCGAAAGAAACAGAGTTCAACCGGCTCTTTGCCGAGTATACGGGCACGAAATATGCCATCTGTACGGTAAACGGTACGTTAACCATGCAACTCGCCTTGGAGGCCATGGGTATTGGTCTCGGCGATGAGGTAATCGTGCCCGGTCTTACTTGGCAGGCCACGGCGGCAACGGTCATCGATGTAAACGCAACGCCTATTTTGGTCGATGTGCTCGAGGATACTTGGTGTATCGACCCGGCAGCTATCGAAAAAGCGATTACCCCAAGAACAAGGGCCATCATTCCGGTACACCTATACGGAGCCTTTGCCGATATGGATGCCATTATGGAAATCGCGGAGAAACACAAGCTGTATGTAATTGAAGATTGTGCGCATAAACATGGGGGAGAATGGAAGGGAAAAAAGGCCGGTAGTATTGGCGACGTCGGTAGCTTTAGTTTTCAATTGTCAAAACACCTGACTGCTGGCGAGGGTGGTTCCATGACCACGGACAACCCAGATTTGGCAGAAAAACTGGATGCCCTACGAAACTGTGGTCGAAGGCCTGAAGGCGACTCCCTCATCGGGGCCGACAAAGGAATCGGTGACTATGGCGACGACGGCAATTTCATACAGTCGGGCAATCTAAGGATAACGGAGTTTCAAGCGGCCATTCTGGTCGAAGGTTTAAAAAGACTGCCCGAACAGAATGCAGTTCGCCAAGCCAATGGCACTTATTTGAACGGACTTTTAAAGGAAATTCCCGGTGTCGCTCCCCTAAAAAGGGATGCCAGGGAAACTAAAAAAGCTTATTTCAATTTTGCCTTTCGGTACAATAAAAAGCAATTTAAGGGATTGCCCATCGAGAAATTCCGAAGTGCGCTGGAAGCCGAATTGGGTATCATGGTAGATGCCTGCTATGAACCTTTGAACATGTGTCCGCTATATGTGCCACATACCAAACCCGCACGGCATAAGCTGAACGATGCGTATTGGGCCGCCATCGATCCCACCCGTTTTTCGTTACCGGTCTGCGAACGTATATTTAAGGAAGAATCCGTGTGCATACACCACAAGATTTTACTGGGAAAACCTGCGGATATGGACCTTATTGCTTCCGCGATACAAAAGATATATGACACTGCAGAAAGATTAATTTCATAAATACCTATGAATAAGATAAACATTGCAATAATCGGCACCGGCTTCATTGCCCACTACCATGCCCGTGCCCTAAAGGCGATACCGAACGTTCAAATCGTGGCCGTTGTAGCCACAAAAAAGGAAAGCGCTCAAAAATTTGCGTTGGAATACGATATCGACAACACCTTTACCGATATATCAAAAGTAACGGAGAATGATGCCATTGCTGCGGTCATAATCTGTACCCCAAATCAATTTCATGCGCCTTACACTATCAAGTTCCTAAAAAGCGGGAAGCACGTTTTTGTCGAAAAGCCTTTGGCCTTGAACGCTTCAGAAGGCAGGCAAATTGATGAAGTTGCCAAGCAATACGGTCGATCGGTAATGGTCGGTCATATGTGGCGCTTCGATGCCGATGTAAATTATGTAAAAGAAACTATCGCTTCAGGAAAACTCGGGAAAATTTTTAAGACCAAGGGCTATGGCATCCACGAGAATTGGGGGCCAACGGGATGGTTTACAAAAAAGGAATTGGCGGGAGGCGGTGCCTTGGCCGATATGGGCGTACACGCCATCGATGCCATACGATATCTGTTGGGCGATCCCAAGCCCGTAAAAGTCTATGCCCGGATTGCAACACACTTTGGGGACTACGACGTTGACGATACCGGAATCATAATCATCACTTGGGACAACGATACGGAAAGCATCATCGAAAGCGGATGGTGGCAGCCCCATACGGACGGTCCCGAAGCGGGAGCCGGTATATTCGGCACCAAGGCATATGCCAACCTGTTCCCGACCTTTTTGAAAATAACCACAGGGGAGGAATCCTTCGAGAAAGTGATACCCGATCTGCCCGAAAGGAATGACCATTGCGATCAGGTCATCTACGACCGGCAAATGGAACACTTTATCACATCTATAATAAACAAAAAGAGACCCAATCCCGGGTTGCCTGAAGGCCAGATCGTTTTGAATATCGTAGATGCCGCCTATGAATCGGCAAAAACCGGAGAAGTCGTGAATTTGTAATCGGATGGACTTCAAAAAGCTTCTGTAATGATAACAACTATAATTTTCGATATGAACGGCGTCATAACCGATGACGAAGATTGTCACGAATTGGCGACCCAAAAAACATTTGATCAAGTGGGCGTAGCGATAACCCCTGAAATTTATAGAACATTTTGTTTGGGAAGAACTGATGCCACGGCATTCAAAGAATTGATATCAGAATTTCGGATTCAAGGGAGGAATACCGAAGACTTGATTTCCGTAAAGACCTTATTTTATTTAAAAATTATAAAGGACAACTTGAAAATATACCCAGAAGTGGTCGAATTAATTCGAAGACTTCACAACGCTTATATTTTAGCTCTTACGACGAGTTCTACCTACAATGAGGTCGAAACGGTTATCACCCAGCTCGATATGGGCGGTCTTTTTAAAGCCATAATTACCGCAGAAGATGTAGAATGTGGGAAACCTGACCCAGAACCCTATTTTTTAACCGCTAAAAAACTGGGCGTGAACTGTGAAGATTGTTTGGTAATTGAAGATTCTAAAAACGGAGTGCAATCGGCAAAATCCGCAGGCATGAAATGTATTGCAATTACCAATACCGAAAAACCCAATGATCTTCAACTTGCAGACCGAATCGTAGACAGGTATTCAGAAATCACGGAAGCTGTAATACGAAATTTATGGAAACGCTAGTGCCTTCAAAGAATAATTTCGCATGAAAATTTAAATTGTATCGAAAAATTAATCCGTCACGTGAATCGAAAGTTTAATGGGGCGGCCCTGAATACTGATTGTGATTTGATGTTTTAATTAAAGTACTAATTCAGAATATTCCAACGATCAAGAAACTTCCGGAATGTTACTTCTACAATACTTTCCGCCTAAAAGGTAGGCGGTATGATTATCCAATTCTTTTTCTGGCTAAGATTGAATCCATTTTGAATTGCCTCTTTTCCAGGGTTTTTTATGGGTGAATGTCGCTCTTAATGCTTACCTTGAAGTTTGCGGTTGATGGCGAATTTTCTATCGGCCTATTTGGACACAATTCCTTAAACTTTGGAAAAGCTTAAGAACACGATACCACCGTATTCGCCATTGATTAGACTGATGTCGAGAACGCATTCAAGAGAATCCCTCAACTGCAAAGGTTTGATATATAATCTATGCAAGATGCTTTTGTAAGGACTTTTCCAACGAGTGCCATGATATCATATCGCTGCCTATCTGCACCTCACGCCCATTGGCCTATCCGAGAAAAAAAATAATGATCAAGAACTGAATATTTTGCCATAGTTGGTACCCCACCTGCTACTTTATTAAACCCATTTTATGATTTTGATCCGAGATAACTCTTAAAACTAAAATAGTATGGCGCATCAATATGTTGACATGGAAACCCTGAAATTTTTACTTTATGGGGTACACAACCTTCAAAGTGTTTTGGACCAAGCCCGTTACGCCGATTATGATCAAGCCTCGGTGGATCTTTTTTTGAATGCGACCAAAGATTTTTCGGATAAGGAGCTTTTCCCTTTCTTCCGTGAAATGGATGAGGCCCCTGCACATTATAAAGATGGTGAAATCGTCGTCCACCCGCAGGTCGGAAAATACATGAAAAAAGCTGGGGAGATGGGTCTTATTGGGGCCTTGTTCGATTATGATGCGGGAGGATTGCAAATGCCGAATGTTGTAGTGTCGGCCGCTGCCTATATTCAAGAGACGGCCAACAACCATTTACCCGGTTACGCCGGGTTGACTCTTGGAGCCGCGGAGCTGATCGTACACTTTGGAGATGCAACACTGAACGAAGCCTACGTTCCAAAAATGCTCACGGGCGATTGGGGCGGTACCATGTGCCTTACGGAAGCACAGGCGGGCAGTTCATTATCTGATATTGTTACTTCGGCGGAACCCACTGAGGATGGCTATACTATTTCGGGACAAAAAATATTCATATCCGGGGGCGATTATCAGGCGGCGGAAAATATTATCCATTTGGTATTGGCCCGAATTAAAGGAGCCCCTGCGGGCACTAAAGGAATATCCCTATTTGTGGTGCCCAAAAAGAGGCAGACCGCAAACGGTGACCTTATGTCAAATGACGTAAATACACTGGGCGATTTTCAGAAAATGGGTCAGAAAGGATATTGTACCACCCATCTTTCCTTTGGAGATCAAAATGACTGTAAAGGATGGCTCGTTGGGGAAGCCAATCGGGGCTTAAAGTATATGTTCATGATGATGAACAGTGCCCGAATCGGGGTTGGTCGTGGGGCGGCTGCAATCACCATGGCGGCCTATCAGGCATCATTGGCCTACGCAAAGGAAAGACCGCAAGGACGTAGTTTGACCAGTTCGGGCAAAAAAGATGTTTCACAGGAACAGACCTTGATTATCAACCACCCGGATGTCAAAAGAATGTTGATGCTCCAAAAGGTAGTTTCCGAAGGGGCCTTGAGCTTGGTGCTGTTAACTTCAAAATACCTCGACCTTTCCACTACACATTCCGATCCCGAGGAGCGGGATAAATACTTATTATTGCTGGAAATGCTCACTCCGATTGTTAAGACCTATCCTTCGGAAATGGGCTCCGTTTCAGTGAGCAATGGCCTCCAAGTACTTGGAGGTTATGGGTTTTGCAACGATTTTGTCCTACAGCAATATTTCAGGGATATCCGTATTTTTCCAATTTATGAGGGTACCACGGGAATCCAATCCTTAGATCTCTTGGGAAGGAAGGTACCTATGGACAATGGAAAGGGCCTTCAGCTTTTATCGGCGGAAATTATGAACACTATTAAAGAAGCATCTAGTCATGAGACCCTTGCAGCATACGCGCAAAAATTGAGTGGTAAGTTAGAACTGACCCAAGAAGTGCTTCAATTTCTCATGCCATTTGCCCATAAAGGGGACTACGAACGCTTCCTGTCCGATGCTACTGTTTTCATGGAGTTTTTTGGGAATATTGTAGTTGGCTGGTTGTGGTTGGACATGGCCATCCAGGCACAAAGCGCACTGGTTTCGGGAGAAACACACTATACACCCGACTTCTATAGCGGCAAGATCCATGCGATGAAATTTTACTTTAAATACGAGCTTCCAAAAACCACTGCACTTGCCGAGGTGTTGATGAACAAAGAGGTGCTGACAGTTGCTGCGGACAATAAAATGTTTACATAACACAATTCTAACAATACGATCAGCTGAAAGAGAAGCAATAACAAAAAATCCAAAGAGCTAACAAGACATCATGGGTAAGATAAATTCGAAATTCGATTTAAAGGGTAAAGTAGCCATTGTAACGGGTTCAAGTAAGGGCATTGGAAAGTCCATCGCCCGGGGCTTGGCCGAAAATGGGGCAGAGGTGGTGGTAAGTAGTCGAAAGCAGGAGGCGGTAGACATAGTTGCAGAAGAATTTAAGGACGATGGACTTAAGGCAGTAGGGATTCAATGCCATATCGGGGATTCCGAACAGCGCAAATCCCTTATCGCCAAAACGATTGAACGGTATGGCAGAATCGATATCTTGGTGAATAACGCGGCGATCAACCCCTATTATGGCCCGCTGGAAGGCTCGGATGAACAAGTTTTTGATAAGATTATGGAGATAAACGTCAAGGCGCCTTGGTTGCTCTCCAATCTTGCCCTTCCGCATATGAAGGAAAAAGGGGGTGGTAGCATCATCAATATATCCTCTGTAGAGGGGTTACGGCCGGGCTTTGGTTTGGGACTCTACAGCGCCACCAAGTCCGCTTTGATCATGCTTACTAAGAATCAGGCAAAAGAATGGGGTCGATATGGGGTAAGGGCCAATGTGTTGTGCCCGGGTCTGATCAAGACCAAGTTCAGTGAGGGGCTCTGGACCGACGAAAAACTGGTCAGTGCATTTACCAAGGCCCTGCCCTTGAACCGCATAGCGGCCCCTGATGAAATGGCCGGGATGGTGATGCTTTTGGCTTCCGATGCCGGATCCTATATGACGGGCGGGGTATATGTCGCCGATGGAGGCTATATGATCTCGGGCTAAATATTGATCTAAGATAAACAGTGATGATATGAATTTTGAATACAGCGAAAAGTCCATTGCACTGCAGAAGCGGTTGAAGCTTTTTATAGCACAAAACATACATCCCGTGCAGGAAGAGGTCGAGGCATTCCGTAGCGACCCCGCCAATGTCTGGAAAGAATGGCCAGGTCTTGATGCCCTGAAAGACAAGGCAAAGAAAGAAGGGTTATGGAATTTATTTTTACCCAAGGCCTATGGAGACCTGAGCCCTGGATTGACAAACTTGGAATATGCCCCACTGGCCGAGATCATGGGAAGAATTCTTTGGTCTTCCGAGGTTTTTAACTGCAGTCCGCCCGATACCGGGAATATGGAGGTGTTAGCCAAGTATGGAACTCCCGAACAGCAAGACCGATGGCTACGGCCCTTGATGAACGGTGATATCAGATCCGCATTTTTGATGACTGAACCCGATGTGGCCTCTTCCGATGCCACCAATATCGAAACGGCTATTGTGGCCGACGGGGATCACTATGTGATTACAGGTAGAAAATGGTGGTCCTCAGGGGCCATGGGTCCCCATTGCAAGATAGCCATCGTTATGGGCAAGACCGATTTCAATGCCGCAAGACATGCTCAACAAAGCATGGTCTTGGTCCCTCTCGACACCCCTGGATTAAAAATAGTGCGGCCTCTAAGTGTTTTTGGATACAACGACTCCCCGGAAGGGCATGCGGAAATTGTCTTGGACAAGGTCTGGGTACCCAAAGAAAACCTTTTGGTAGGCGAGGGCAGAGGATTTGAGATAGCCCAAGGGCGTTTAGGCCCAGGTAGAATACACCATTGTATGCGACTGATAGGTATGGCACAGCGGTCTTTGGAGCTGATGTCGCAAAGGGCTTCAAAGCGTAGCCCGTTTGGGAGACCCCTGGACACCTATAGTAGTATCCGTCAAGAAATTGCCCATTCGGCCTGTGAGATAGAGCAAACAAGGCTTTTGGTACTCTCGGCAGCCGATAAAATGGATAAGGTAGGAAATAAGGAGGCCAAAGACTTGATTGCCATGATCAAGATCGTATCCCCCAATATGGCCTTAAAAGTAATCGATAGGGCCATCCAGATCATGGGGGGCAAGGGTGTGGGTGACGACACCCCGTTGGCACACTTTTATGCGACTGCAAGGACATTGCGACTAGCTGACGGCCCGGATGAGGTACATCTTAGCCAATTGGGAAAAAATACGGTCAAAAAATATACGGGAGGATAAGGATGCCAGAAAAAGACTTGACAAAAACAGTTCGAAAAGGGGAGGAACTCCATGGCAAAAACTTGAAAAAGTTTTTGATGGGGAATGGCTTGATCGATGATGAAAAGCGCGAATTGGTCATTGGCCAGTTTTACAATGGGTATTCCAATCTGACCTATCTGCTGAAAATCGAGGGAAAGGAGTATGTACTCCGAAGACCACCCTTTTCAGCTCCAAAACGAGGGCACGACATGGGTAGGGAGTTTAAAGTGCTCCACAATTTGCACAAGGTTTTCGACAAAGCTCCCATGGCCCACGTGCATTCCGTAGATAATGATATACTGGGTGCCCCCTTCTACATTATGGAGAAAGTACGGGGGGTTATCCTCACCGCAAAAGAGGCCCGGGAACGAAAGATAAGCCCGTCTGAGTTCAAAACCATAGCTGCGACGTGGTTGGATACTTTTGTGGAACTGCACGATGTGGACTATAAGGCAGCGGGACTTGAATCCTTAGGTAGGCCAGAAGGATATGTGGAGCGTCAAGTAATGAACTGGGGGAAGCAGTACATCGCTGCTGCCACCGACGAGGTTCCAACTGCACAAAAAGTCATGGCATGGATGGAAGACCATCAACCCAGACACTATCAATACAGCCTGATCCACAATGATTACAAATATGACAATATCGTTTTCGAAGATGACCAATGGAATAAGGTAGCGGCCATCCTGGATTGGGAAATGTGTACCTTGGGAGACCCTTTGATGGATTTAGGGACTTCCCTGGGGTATTGGACCACTGCTGATGACGCCGAATTTATGAAACACGGACTCCCTTCCCCAACCGTGATGGAAGGCAACCCTTCAAGAACAGAAATGGTGCAGCAGTATGCCCTGAAGAGTGGAAGGGATATAGATAATCTGACCTTCTATTTTGTCTATGGCCTTTTTAAGATAGCGGTAATCGCCCAACAGATTTATTATCGATACAAGCATGGACATACCACCGACCCACGCTTTGCACAATTGAACAAGGTTTCCGCACTTTGTTGCAATACCGCATGGCAGGCCATCCAGAAAAATAAAATAGATAATCTGTATTGATTGTCGATAAACCAAATAGGAGATAAAGTGGACGATAAGACCCATTTAAAAGGAAACAGCGACAAAATGAAGGCACTCTATGAACTGCCGGAAGAAGAGGAGCTGATGCTGTTGAACCTGTTAAAGTACAAAGATAACGTGCTTGAAACCGGACTTTCGGGGGAAGCTTCCTATCGGGAATATATGAAAGCGGCTACTCCATTTTTTAAGTTGGCCCAGGCAGAGGTCATTTTTTTTGGCAGGCCGCAGTCCACCCTTATCGGGCCGGGAGATGAGGCCTTATGGGATGATGTGTTGATAGTGAAATACAGCAGCCCTGGGAATTTTTTAAAAATGGTTCAGGCCAAGGGCTACCCTTCAGAACTTAGGGAACAGGCCTTATCGGATTCGAGATTGATTTATTGTAAGCCGCACAGGTCCAAGGAAATGAAATAGGTTTGGAAACGAAAGAGAAAGGAATATGGAATTGGAAAACAAAGTAGTGGTCATTACGGGTGCCGGTAGCGGTATCGGAGCTGCAACGGCCACCTTATTTGCTGCCCATAAAGCACAGGTAATCGCTGCCGATATTAGGCTCGAAGGCGTCCAAAAGGTGGTGGAAGATATCAAAAAATCGGGCGGTTCGGCGTCGGCAGTTCAAGTCGATGTAACAAGGTTTGGGGAAGTGGAGTCGCTAATGGCCAAAGTTATCAACGATCATGATCGAATAGACGTTATGGTCAACAATGCGGGTATAGGGGGCAAACATCAAAAAAAGACGGCCGAACATACCCATGAAGATTGGCATAACGTTATTGCAGTAAACCAAACAGGCGTGTTTTATTGTATGCAAGTGGCCCTGAGGCAGATGATGAAACAAGGGTATGGAAACGTAGTGAACGTGGCTTCCCTGGCTGGCCTAAAACCTTCTGGCTATAACCTCTCGTACTGTGCCAGTAAATTTGCAGTGATAGGGATGACCAAATCCGCAGCCTTGGAATATGGGCGTAAAAATATCAGGATCAATGCGGTTTGCCCGGGGTATACCCATTCGGCACTTTTGAATCAGCTATTGTCGAGCCGTCCAGATATGGGGGATAGGTTAAAGCGCCTGATTCCTATGGACAGGTTCGGGGAGGCAGCCGAGATTGCGGAAGCCATAGCATGGCTTGCTTCGGATAGCTCGAAATATATTACTGGCCAGACCATCACTTTAGACGGAGGGACATCCCTGTTATAATCGATTTGAAATGAACCCGGAATAAATACGCTACAGCTCATATAGAGAAAATATAAAAAATGAACAAACAACTTCTATTTGTAAAAAGACCTGAAGGTGAGGCCGATGCCTCGACCTGGTCATTGGTAACCAATCCCATTCCCGAAATAAATCAGGGCGAAATTCTAGTGAAACAACATTATGTTTCCTTAGACCCGGCAATGCGGGGCTGGATGAACGATGCCAAATCCTATATAGCCCCGATGGAGATCGGTTCCGTGATGCGGGCCGGATCTGTTGGGGAAGTGGTTGCGGCTAAGAACCATCCAAAGTTCAAAGTGGGTGATTTCGTTTCCGGCACTGGCGGTGTGCAACAATACGCAGTTTCAGACGGTACTGGCTATTATACCGTGGACCCCAAACTGGCCCCACTCCCTACTTATATCGGTACCCTGGGTATGCCGGGCATGACCGCCTATTTTGGTATTTTGGAAGTAGGGAAAATTAAAGAGGGGGATGTCGTGGTGGTTTCCGGAGCAGCAGGTGCCGTCGGAAGTATCGTCGGACAGATTGCCAAAATTAAGGGGTGCACTGTCATCGGAATTGCCGGTGGGCCGGAAAAATGTAAATATATTGTTGAGGAATTGGGTTTTGATGGCGCCATTGACTACAAAAACGAAGATGTTAAAGAGCGGCTGAAGGAAGAAACTCCCAAAGGCCTGGATGTTTATTTTGATAATGTGGGCGGCGAAATTCTCGACATTGCATTAGGTAGGTTAAGAATGAACGCCAGGGTGGTCATTTGCGGAGCAATATCCCAGTACAACAACAAAACAGCTATCAAAGGTCCAAGTAATTACCTTTCTTTATTGGTCAATCGTGCTACCATGCAAGGGATGATCGTATTCGATTGGGCAGATAGGTATGGCGAAGGCGCCCAAGCCATGGGTGCTTGGCTCGCGCAAGGGAAATTAAAAAGTAAGGAGGCGGTTTACGAGGGGATAGAGAATTTTCCACAGACCTTCAACCGACTGTTTTCTGGGGAAAAACTGGGCAAATTGGTATTAAAGGTAATTGAAGATTAAGAACAGATGAAGGCAATACGATGTAAGGTATATGGACCACCATCATCCTTGGTCCTAGAAGAATTGGAAAGCTTAAAGCCCGGACCCAAAGAGGTGGTGGTGGGCGTTAAGGCTTGTGGAATAAACTTTCCGGATACGCTCATTATTCAAGGATTATATCAGTTTAAACCCGACCTTCCTTTTACGCCGGGGAGCGATATTGCGGGAGTGGTGAAAGAAGTGGGGGAAGAAGTAACGCATCTCAAGAAAGGGGATGAGGTATTCGGATTTGTTCCCTATGGCGCCCTGGCCGAGGAGGTTATTGTACCCTCCAATTCCTGTTTCCCGAAACCAAAAAAAATGGATTACCCCGTGGCCGCATCATTTATGATGGCCTATGGTACCTCACATCATGCCTTGAAAGACCGGGCCAAGCTTAAGAAGGGAGAGACTTTGTTAGTGTTGGGTGCCGACGTTATCTATGATCCGGTTGGTGGAGACTATTCCGATCGCACGCTTGAAAAAATGAGTGAAGATGAATGGGATGCCGTTATTGAGGTTAACCTGAAAGGTGTCTTTTTGTGTACGCAAGCTGTAGTGCCTTATATGAAGGCCAACAAATATGGCAGAATTGTGAGTGCAGCTTCCAATGTTGGTCTACGTGGTAATTTCGGTCAGACAAATTACGCCGCGACCAAGGCCGGAGTCATTGCGATGGCCAAGACCTGGACGGTAGAGTTCGGAAAACACGGCATCACTGCTAATGCCATTGCGCCTGGTTTTACAATGACCGATATGGTGAGCCAAATTCCAGAAGAACATTTTGATGCCATCAAAGCGAGTATTCCACTGAAGACAGTGGCCCAACCTATTGATTTTGCATATGGATATTTGTATTTGGCATCTGACGAGGCACGTTTTATTTCAGGAATTTGCTTGACAATTGACGGAGGAACTTCACGATAAATCAAGAGTATGGCGAAACTGGAAGTAGAAAATTTTGAAGCGTTTAGAGCATTGGAAGGAAAGCCCCTTCCGGTAGGGGACTGGCTTCCCGTTACCCAAGAAATGATCAACGATTTTGCGAAAGCCACGATGGACTTCCAATGGATACATGTCGATGTCGAAAAGGCGGAAAAACACTCCCCCTTTAAAAAACCTGTGGCCCACGGCTTTATGTCGATTTCCCTACTATCGAAGTTGCTGGGAGATAGTATAAAGGTTAAATCCGCAAAGATGGGTGTGAACTATGGTTTGAATAAGGTAAGATTCCCCAGTCCTGTTCTTGTGGATAGCCGTCTTCGATTAAGCGGAAGCATTCAAAAAATTGAGGCTTACGAAGCCAATGGACTCAAGATTATCTGGAATTGTTCGGTTGAAATCGAAAGCACCGGCAAACCTGCCTGTGTCGCCGAATTCATTAGCTTGATGTTCGAATAATAATTGATGGGCTGATGTAGGGCAACATATGTTTTTAAATCTAAGAGTCCAAAATCCAAAACCATACCCAGATTTTTCGACTTCCTCGATACGCCTTATAGTGTCGAAAAGTAATTATTTTAAATCATTAATCACTTCCACCAGCGATTTATAAATAAAAGGCCCTGTTTCTGGACCAAGGGAATTTTCTTCGCCATAGGTGTCACCTTCATCACTGTAGAGGTAGGGTTTGCCCGTATCCCACTCGCTTTTGGGAATGATATAGCCGATTTCATCGTTTGAAAGGCCCAAGTAGAATTTGTATTTGTCTTTTATGAGATCTTGGATCGGGGGAACTTCCAAGGGCTGTATGTCAAATTCCCGACCTTCTGGCGCCTCTACGCCGCCGAATACGATCTCAGGATAAATTTCCCCGGGAATGCTCAAAAATAGTGCTGGGCCAATTCGAATGGCACCGACTTCCGTTCTTGTCTTGAAATATTCGGGCATGCCCAATTTGATTAAACCGATTCCACTTGCGATTTTAAAAGTGGTATTGTCCAATTCTGGAAATACTGTTTTTGCCCGTACCGAAATATTCGAAGTTATTAAGGTATCTCCTTTCTTTCGGAGTGCTGCTAACGACATTAAAGCAATTTGGTCGCCTAGCGCTTTGGTTTTTTCAAAGGTAGGCTCGGCGTATTCGACCCCCGTATAAGGGTCGGGAATAGAAATGGAAGGATGTGGTGCCATCAGCCCACCAATGGCCCCTGAAAAATATATGGCCATTCCGCCCAAACCTTCTTCCATTTTTTCGGTGCCATTGTAAACGCCGTTCTCTATGGCTTCGCGCACGTAATGCGGAAAATCGGAACTGATCAATAAATTTTGGTTCCACAAAGTTTCCGGATGGTTCGACCAGTTGATTAACGTACCAAGGGTATTATCGCTTTCAGCGTCCAATACCTGCATCAAATGAATGCCGGTAGCTTTTACGATCGGTTTTCGAGTATCCTTCATCAAGGGTGCATCCTTTCCCGAAAGGTCTTCGGCGAACACCAATTTTGCGGGCCGTATATTTTTTGCGGCCTCGATTACCGCTGCGACCGTTTGTTCTTTTACATACTCCATCATTTCAGGGTTGACTCCTGAATTGAACATATTTTCTCCCCAAATGCCTACCAGATCATTGCTTTCATGGGTGTGGGTAGAAGAGAGCAAGGTATAGTCAATGCCTAGTTCTTCAGGGATACGGTTTCTGATATCGATCACATCGCCATGCAAAAAACCAATGGCATCCATAGAGATCATGGCAATACGACTTTTTCCATCGTCCAAGACCATGACCCTTGACCATACATCATCATGAACGCCCTGCGCCGGTTTGGCGTTGCTCATGCCGGCAATCCAAAAGGCATCGAACTTTCCGTTAGTATTGTTGTCGTTGTAAGTATCGCCATCATCTTCGTTGTATTTGTTGTTGGCATTGGCATCGTTCCAAGTATCGATGATTGTAGGTGTAATCGGTTTCTTGGCAAACCCGGCTTTGATCGTGCTTTGATTTTTGTTTTCAATCGTTACATCTATAGAATAATCAGGATGCCGATCGCGCCAGTTATACATGAAAATGCAGCTAACAACAATAACGGCCAGAAGGATGAATAATCCTAACCACTTAAAAATCCGTTTCATTTTTAGTTTTGTTTATAACCTTGAATCAGTGAGTTCATTAGCCAGTTTAAAGTTCAATTCCATTAGATAATCCCCCATACTAGGACCATACCACCCCATCAATCGGGGCTCGTAATTGTCAAAATAGTAATATTTTTGGGGCACAATGTAGCCCAGATATTGTCCGTTGAAACTGGTCAGGGCAGAGTTATATCCCGCTACTTCCAACGCATTTTTCAAATCGATACCGTATTCACCACTAAGTTCATAGGGCATTGCTATCCAGACCAGGTCGTTAAGTTTAACGCCTTGCAAATAAATGGATTTCATCTCTGCCATCAATTGACCCCCGGCCCAGGGAGAAAGCCGCAAGCCGTCTGAAATATAAAAAGCCTGAAGCTCTGGAATTTCTATTTCAGTTGTTATTGCGGTCATGGTCATAACCGAATCATATTCCATTTGGTTTATGAACACTTCGGCCGAATCTGCCAAGGTCTCCCCAATATACTGTGACTTTTCAAATTTGTCGCCCTTACCTTTGTTAGAGTGACTACCTACAGTTCCCGCAAAAAATAGGGCTAGATCTATTCCCTTGGCCTCTAGACTTCTTTGAAAATAACCGGGATAATCGCCACTGAATTTATCGTTCCAAGGGCCAATGGTAGTTGCATGGGCTCCAAAGATTCCGATGACGGCTTTTTTGCCATCTTGTTGTGCAAAAGTTACCAAGTTTAATTTATCGTTTAGCCTTCCTGTTTCTCCAATAATGCGATTGCGTATTAAATTAGGAGCTCTGATATAGCCCGATGAAAACTTTGCAAGCATCTTGTCTTTTCGGGCATCAAGAATCAGTTGTGTAAACTTCTCTCCCAACCATTCTACTACTTCTGGCTGAAAGTCGCCCCCAAAACTTTTACCGACGAACCCGGGTATACAGTTTCCTATGCTGGCATGCGTATGCGTTGCACCGAATAAAATTTGCTTTCTTGAGATTTCCCCTTTTAGATTTGCTTCGACCTTTAGAACCACCAATTCTGGTATGACGACCATATCGGCACTTATAAATATAAGTTCGTTACCATCTACGTCAACCGCGATTGCCTTGGCAAATAATGAATCGTGAGTGCCTACAGCTATTTGTCCATCGCCAAAGCCGGCCATTTTGATGGCATTGAATTCGCCTTTCGAGGCATCTGGCGAAACTTCCACAAATTTTGGGGTTATGTTTATGTGGGCAAAACCTGCTAAAAGTTCCCCATTGGCTTCCATTTTTTTCTCGAAGGCGGCATCCATTTTTGCCACAGTATTTTTATAATACGGGGCCTCAAAATAAGGGTCGGTATCAATTGCATGGGTGGAAAAATAAAAAAGCAGCACTAGAATAATGGCTAAAGCGCCAAGAACCCGTAACGATTTTCGTTGCCATCTTTTCGTGCGCATCTATTTGATTTTTGAAGGATCCAAAACTATGTATTTCACTGTTTTCCTATTCCAAGTGTATACCAGGTGTACTTTACCATCTTCGGCTTGAATTATTGTGGGATATGAATATTCTTCACCTTCTTTATCCGTCGTTTCCCTTAACGGCTCCAATTCAATTGCACGGTCCCAATTTTTCCCATCCTTGGAAATTCCTAGACTCAGGGGCACACGATCGCCCCAATTTTTACTCGTAGGATTATAGATTAAAATATGGCGGCCATCTTTTAACGTTACTCCGTCGACCCCCGAATTCGGATTGGGAAGCGAAGTTGCCGTCATTTTCCCCCATGTTTTTCCGTGGTCTTCGGACCAGTTTTGTGCGACCACATCATTTTTGGTGCGGCTAAGGAGTTGCAGCTTTCCGTTGCCATGGTTTAATACTACTGGCTGTATAGCGCCGAACTCCTCGGGATCGTTCAGGGGTTCGGTTTTGGTCCAGGTTTTGGCGCTATCAACACTTTGCTCAATATGGATGGTCCAATCCCCTGTTAAGGTTTCGTTGCTCGACGGCGAAATAATGGTGCCGTTCGTCAATTGAATGGGCTGATTTTTTATTGGCCCCAAAATACCATCCGGAAGCATTATGGGTTCCGACCAAGTTTTACCGTCATCTTCGGAAGTCATATAAAGCCCCCACCATTCTTGCGGACTTGGCCCAACCTTATAGAAAAGATATAGGGGCTGTTCCTTAGGTTTGAACAAAACCGGATTCCAACAGGGGTGGCGAGTGCCATCTTCTTGTACACCGTTAACCACTTCTACAGGTGCAGACCAAGATCCGTTTGTATTTCGGGATACCCAAATTCCCACATCTTTGTTCTTTTCCTTGGTGCCACCGAACCAGGATGCGATGACCGTCCCGTTGCTTACTTCCACGGTCGAGGCATGGCATTCAGGGGTAGGCGCATTTTCGATGTCGTAAATAAATTCTTGAACAAGGATCGAAGGGTGCTCCAACGGAACTACTTCAGGCAATTTTTTTTCCTGTCCTTTACAAGAGAAAATAAAGATGGTGCTAAGGCAAATGCAAAATGTTCTCATAGTTTTAATTTTTGTTTAGGTTCTTATGACTTTGGAATATTTTTTTCAAAAAACCGGTCCATATAATATTGACAGTAAGCGTTTACCTTTTCGGCCATATCCATGGTATGTGGCCATCCCTCTAGTTTGTGATATTCGGAAACCGCACCCGCATCCCGTAATGTTTTATCAAGGATGTCAGATTGCCTGAAAGGTACCAGTTCATCCAAAGTACCCTGAAAAGTGAGGGTAGGAGGCACATTTTTAGAGATGGAGAACAAGGGGGATGCATTTTTGTACAGTTCAGGAGCCTCATCATAAGTTTTGCCTATTAAATATTGTACGGAGGAGGCGTTAATTGCGGTTTCATCGGTAAGATTGGAAGGGCCGTAAAAATTTACCACGGCCTGTACATCGGCAGAAATTCCATTTTCATCCACATCTTCAGAAGTGTTGGTATAAGCGCTCATCATCACCAAATGCCCACCTGCGGAACCACCTATCATGGCCACCTTATTTTTGTCGATATGGTATTTCCCCGCATTGTATTTCAGCCACCGTACCGCATCTTCAACGTCATGGAGTTGGGCAGGATATTTTGCGGCATCGGTCAGCCTGTATTGCACAGTGGCGGTAATGTATCCTTTTTTGGCGTAACTACTTAGGTAGACCAAGTAATCGTGTTTATCACCTTTTTTCCAAGCACCGCCATGAACAAAAACCAATAAAGGGGCATCGGCCTTTGTTTCCTTGGAATGGTAAATATCCAATTTCAAATCTATTGAATCTGTGGTCTTGTAGATCACATCCTTGTATTGTGTTATATCTTCGGACATGGGAAAATCCTTTTCGATCAGCTTTAGCACGCCTGTAGCGTAGGCCATTTTTAAGGTTGTGTTATTGGCGTATCCTTCTGGCGGTTGAGACACATCATGGGTCTGGGTCTTACATCCTATCAAACAGGAAATTATGAAAAGGATGGTAGCTATACTATTTTTTGCCATGATAACAATTCAAGATGAGTTCATTTATTGCGTCACGCCCAAAGGTTTTCGGATGAAGATAATAACCGTTGCCGAAACGAACATCAAGAGCCCGTAAACCGCCGGAACTATCGAGTATTCCGCATTGTTTAGGGCTATCGTTGCCAAAGTTATGGCCAGGGTACCGTTCTGTATACCGGTCTCTATGGAAATGCTAATAGCTTGAGGTCTTGTCAATTTAAACCAAATGGCCAGTAGAAATCCGAGGGTCATGGTACTTATGTTCAGCAATATGGCGGGAAGCCCCGCCTCTTTCAGATACATCATAAACACATCCTTGATACTAATGGTAACTCCTACCACCACAAGAATAAAGATGATAGCAGAGGCTATTTTTACCGGTTTTTCCATTTTGGCGGAAAATCTAGGGAATTTGCTCTTTACGTACATTCCAATCCCAACAGGAATAAGAACGATCATAAGCAATTGCTGTATCATGGTTACGGCATCCACGGAGACCGTTTGATTCATACCGGAAAACTCGGTCAACGCAAATTGCATGACAAAAGGAATGGTCAAAATGGATAACACACTGGCCATGGCCGTTAGGGATACCGATAGGGCCAGATCCCCCTTGGCCAAATAGGTCAGCATGTTAGAGGTAGGGCCTCCGGGACATGCGGCCAAAAGCATTATGCCGATGGCAGACGTGGGCGATAGATCTAGGGATGTTGCAATGAGGTAACCGATCAACGGCAAGGTTATAAATTGGCAAGCTAGGCCAATGATCATGGCTTTGGGGAAACTCAGTACCCGTTTAAAATCGGCTAGGGTAAGGGAAAGCCCCATCCCGAACATGATGAAGATCAGCGAGATGGCGAGAATAATTCCGGAAGTAGAAGTCATTTGTTTGAGATGGTGGCTTACAAATAAAGCTTTTTATATACGGTATTGCTAGTTATATTCTGGATGATTTGCATTAAATGTTGATCAAAAGGATGGTCTTTGTTGGGATATTGGTTTTAAATGTTAGGCTTGTTGAAATTCTTTTATACATCTTCATAGTATGAACTCCAGAAGCGCTCTATTTAATTTTCTCGAACCGCTCCATAATCTCTTGCCAATTTGTAAAAACGATATCCTCATCCTCAAAAAATTGGATGAGGTCGGGGTCTGAAAACATTTGTGCCTCCCAAGATCGCTGTTGCCAGGATCCGGTTATCCCTTTGAGATTTTCCGTCAATACCGATGGGTGAAATATGATTTCCGTCAATCCCGGTTCTAGGGAATTGATCAGCTCCTTGAAACTACCGATTTTCTCCTCGTAGGTCTTGGCTTTCGGGGCACTGGTAAAATAATCCAGTTTGGGCAAGGTGTAGTTTTCCGACATTTTAACTACGGTATCGTCCATGGGATACCCCTTGCTTCTAAATTCGGCAAGGACCGTGGGATTGGAGATATCGATAATGTTTGCCGGAATACCATATTCCTCGGCTACTTTCATGTAGACTTTCACATAACTGGGATCCCCGAACAGCGTTCCCATATGCGTATCGATATGGTCAGGTCTGTGCCCCCATGCGATGGACTGCTCGATCTGTGCACGGATTTCTTTTTCAACTTCGTCGGCAGATGCGTGCTGAACCACTTGGGGTACGGTATGCCACAATTTTTTGTCCTCATCCAAAAGACCGGGCACTTCTGCATCATCGGTCACGGGGCCCCAGCGGTAGGTCTTCCATTCGCTGGTCAGGGTAAGGTGAAGGCCTACATCTAATTTGGGATTATTTTTGGCATATGTAATGAATTCTTCCGCATTGGGGCAGGGAATCATCACAGCGGCGGACTGGATATTGCCTGCTTCCAATTGTTGCTTGGCGGCGGTATTTGCCTCGGGACACATACCTATGTCGTCAGCGTGCAGCATAATTACCTTTTTGCCAGCAGGCCATCCCAATTTTTCGGCCCAGGTTTTTGCGGTTTTTTCGGTCGTCGCCATTTCTGGCTGTGCCTGCTGTTGAGCCGTATCCTTTTTCTTCTGTCCACAACTGGCGACCGTCATGGCCACTAGGCAGATGATTAGCGTTTTGTTGATAGTGATTTTTTTCATTTTTTTCCAGTTTTACTTTGTTTTAAGTAGGTGTTGAACCATTGCAATCCATCGCCATACACCTTGTCTAAGGGGGCGTCACGATGTTTGGCATCATACCAGATGATTTCTTTGGGTTCCTTGGCCCTTTCAAAAAGCAATTTGCTCATCTCAGGGGGCACTACCACATCGTTCTTGGCGTTGATCATCAGAAGGGGTCGGGGAGATATCTGTTCTACGAAGTTCATCGGGTCGATAAAGCTCACAAAATTCTTGGCTTCCGAACTTGCGATTTTTTCTTTGAACAAAAGATCCAACTGTCCACCCGCTAAAACGATTACCGGTACTTTTATCCGCTTTTCGACACCGCAAAAGACCGTACCGATTATTCCGCCTAGGCTTATTCCGTAGTATCCGATTCTTTCCGGATCCAGTTCTTCCCTGGTTTCAATAAAATCAACGGCGCGCCTTAAATCAAATACGGTTTGGCTGATGACGTTCCTTGACCAATATCTATACTTTCCCGTGAAATCGAACTCGTAAACATCCTTTTTTCGGTCACCGTGATCGCTAACATCCAATCGCAGTACCGCATAGCCGTTTTTTAGGAAGAATTGGTCTCCAAATTCTACATAGTCCACGGCCTTGTGATCGCCAAGACCGTGCATCAGAATAACCACTGGTAAGGGGGCTGTGCCATTTTTGGGAAGACTTAGCAAGCCCGTCACCTTTTGATGGTGTACGCTGGTAAAGCTTATGTTGAACAGTTTGTAATCGGCCGTATCCGAAATCAATTTTACGGAATCCTTTAAGGGAATCGCCCTATCATATTCGTAATACTTTAAAACAGGTAGCGATTGTGCCGATCCCAGATTGAATACTGCGATATGCAGTAACGTTAACAAGGCGAATTTTACTTTCATATCTACAACAGTTCAACCCATTTTTTATAGCACCTCGTCATCATCGGCAACATACATACGTGTACTTTTTGTGTACGTACCGCCGTTGGGGTCGGCATATTCCAAATCCATATAGAACGCCTTGAACCCTTTTTTCGGAAAAAGAATTTTTTCCACCGCCACTTTGTCGGTCTTGGTATTTATTTTTGTCGACGTCCATGTTTCGTTCCTAAAATCCCGGTCCTCTGAATCCGCGGACCACAGATAACCCATTTTAAGGTCTTCGGAATCCGATTCCACGGAAAGCGTCGCCGATGTCTTATCGGTCATTAACTCATAATTGAGGTCGGCATAGGGCTTCTTTGCCAAGGTCTGGCCCCAAAATCCGCTCAGTGCTTTTAAAGCACTTTCCCCACCATCAAGATTATGACCGGCATTGGGCGTATAGTGGATGTAGTTCTCTCCGGGGATATCCTTGATATAATTCTTTATGGCATCAACAGGCCAATACTCGTCATTGGTGCCTATGAAAATAATCTTGGGCATGGTGAGTTTGTCCCGGTACGAATAGGGATCGATCATCTGTGTAAGCGCATTACCGTCTGCGGTATTTACCGTTTGTGGAATTTCCAATTTGATGTAATCGTTGATCTGTTCGCTGTATGCGTTCCATGCCGTGAGATGGTAATCCAAGCTAACGGGCATATTCAGCACATCGATGACCATAGGGCCGATGGCCTCTACGCGTTCATCGCTCGCCCCCGTCAACCAAGTGGTCCAGCCTCGTTTAGAGGCACCCGATACCGTAAAACGGGTAATGTTCTTTTGAAGCTTTTCCTTTGAAAATTCTTGAACGGCGTCCATGCCCTTGACCGCACTTTTTACCATGGGAAAAAGCAGGGGCCACGTGGGATCCTTGTCGTTTTTGTAATTGTGCAGGGTATAGGAAATCAATTGATCTTCCACCAGATCGCCGCCGTACAAGGGTTGCATGGGAACCTGGCGTATGATCGAAACGATGGCCTTGTTCTTTTCGGCCATCTGTGCCATAGGAGCTGATTCACTACCGTTTTTTTCCTTTTCCTTCCAGTTGGGCATACCATCTTTTAAACTGCCTCCCGTGATGAACAATAGCGCCCCGTCAAAGGTGATTTCTTTCGGTACGAAAAGCGTCAATTGATGTTTCCAAGTATGTTCGCGCCATTTTTGGGAAGTCAACAGAATATCGTAAGCTTTTACCGTTCCTAGATTAAACGAATCCTTAAGTTCCCAACCGTAAGCCGGGTCTTCGGTATTCAAATAACTTTCCAAGGCAGTTTTTGGGGTCACCTTAACTACTTCGGCCGCGGTGGTTTCCACATTTTTTTTGGGACTTTCACGACACGAGGTGACGAACAAACAGGAAATCGACACTAAAAACGCAAGAAGGTTTTTCATAAAGTAAATTTGATATTCATTCCCATATGCTACCCTGAGCTGGACGGGAATCCGGTTTGTAATTTGCTGTTCAATGAGTTAAAAGGATAATAAAGTTTTTATTGCTTCTATTTTTCAGTTGGGGTGGCTCATTTCGTAGGACGAATTATAATGAAAAATTATGGTTTCTGTGGTTTTGGACTGTCCTCTATCAAATCTATCAATTCTGAAATTAGTATTTCACCGGTCATCTCGCCCAAATTGGTGCGGCTCACATATTCGTAGCGTTCAAAACTATTAAAATCTTCCTTGGTCATTATATATCCAAAGGCATCGTTGGTCAGTCCAAAAAGAAAGGGCTGGTCCGTAGGCATCTTCCTTTTTAGATAGTACCCGATGTTGGGAAGTGCCTCCCCGGGAATGGTCACTATTTGCGCCGTGCCTATATTCAGAAGGTTGAGCGTTGTAGTTACCGTACTAGCATCGGAAGAACC
>RCMY010001065.1_pt1 | contig 26091 bp, 21 predicted proteins | sample 2041341 | NCBI WGS metagenome assembly RCMY01 (sample SAMN09708234, study PRJNA481090) | Marine sediment metagenome, whole genome shotgun sequencing project.
TTGGTCGAACGATTTAATCTGCGAACCGCTCCCGTCACTGCCCAGCACCGCCAGGTTTTTGACCCTGGCGAAGATGCCATTGTTAATCCCTTGGATGATCACTTGTGCCTCTCGGTAGCAGAGCTGCATACGTTTCATGACATTCAGTTAAGAAAGGCGCTTCACGACACCCTTTGGCACTCACGTGTCGAAAGTTACACCGAAGAAGCACGATCAATATGCGACGATTAATGTATAGGCGATCCTGACTGATACCTGATCGGCAAGGCGTAAAACTCAGTGCCATTCTCATCCGAAGTTCGCATCCCTCCTCCGGCGGTACATCGCAGACTACAAGCGACAAATCAGACTGATGTGTGACAAAAAAACCGACACTGAACCAGGCGCAAACACTGCCCACGGAGAACAAACGGCGTCGCGGCAGGCAAGCGAAGCGATAACGAAACCCCGTGGGGAAGCCATTGCTCAGAAGGTATCTCACTTCTCCCTGTGGTTCTTGGCAATCGCCGTCATCTTTGGCATTGGCGTGCACTTCGCGAACAAAAGATACTGGCCCTACAAACCAATCGACCGTGCGTGGACGGTGCTTCAAGAAGCCTGGGATGTCGGTGGTTTTGCACCCGAAAATGCGGTTGGCAAAGTACCAGAGCATGCATCGCGGGAAACCTGGACGGCACACGATCCAGACGCCCTGCTGCCTGGCTACCGCGCAGTGCTTGGCTACGAACCCGAGTCGGGCGAGTTCGGTATGTGGATCTTCGACAGTACCGGCAAGAAGGTCCATGAGCGCCTGCTGAACTACGACGTTCAGGACCCAGACGGCCCCTCTGGCGGTTCAGAAGCCCCACATGCGTTCCATGTCATGAAAGACGGCTCGGTCATTGTGAACAGTGACAAGGGTGACGTCATGACCCGTTACGACACCTGCGGCGAGCCGATGTGGTCGCGCAAGGGATCCTTTCATCACTCGTTTGCAGAAGACCCGCGCGGCGGTCTGTGGACCTGGCATGGCGAAGTGACAGCATTCGACCAATATCAGTTCCTCACCCGCTTCGACCCGGAAACCGGTGAGACGATCGAGGAGATCAGTCTGATTGACGACATCGTCAACAAGTCGCCCGAGAACCGTACTATTTTCACAGTCGTACCCGGTAAAGAGTTCGAACATTTCAAGGGGATGCGTGTCGTTTACGACAGGTTCCACCCGAATGATCTGGAAGTACTGCAGCCAGAAATGGCTGATGCGTTTCCACAGTTCAAAACGGGTGACCTGCTACTCAGCTTCCGCAACATCGACATGGTGGCGGTCGTGGATCCAGAAACTCACGAGATCAAGTGGTGGAGTCACGGCCCCTGGATCCAGCAGCATGACCCCGATTTCATGGCCAACGGGGAAATCTCCGTATACAACAACAACGGCCACCGAGGCGAATCCAGCATCGTAACCATCAACCCGCAGACTCGCAAGGTCCGCACGGTCGACATCGATCCTGAGTTTCGCTTCTATAGCCAGTACATGGGCAAGCATGAGTACCTGAAGGACGGCACCCTTCAAATTACAGTGCCGTACGAGGGGCGTGCCCTGGAGTTCGACAAGAACGGCAAGCTATTACTGGAAATAAATAATATCTTCAATGACGGGCACAACGCCTTCATATCCGATTACCTCTGGCTGCCGGAAGACTACTTCGATATGCCGCCGACCAATTTCGCCTGCAACAACGGACAACCCTCATGAAACATCTCTCTATCGTCGCGCTACTGTTTCTATTCTCAGCGCCTGCCATGGCCTACGTGGGCCCCGGCCTCGGCATGGGTGTGATTGGCACGATATTCGGCGTGCTCGCCGCCATCGTACTCGCATTGTTTGGGCTCTTCTGGTACCCGCTAAAACGCGCGTTCAGCAGGAAGAAAGCTGGCGCTAATGCTAATCAGGCTGCCCCCACTGTCACCAAATACGAACAGGCAGCTCATCCTGACAGCCTTCCGACGCAGCCACAAAACCCGTCGAATTCCCACCCTGACAACCACGTCACCAGCAACACCGGCGCACTCAACGAAGCGTCTGAACCAGCCACTTCCAATCGCATCGACAATCAGGTGCAATGAACCTGATCGCCGTTGTTGTTCTATTCGGCCTGATAGGAATCCTGTTCTACGAGCTGTTCGTGCGTATGAAGGTGATCAGCGACATCCAGCAAGTGTTCAATGTGGCTCCATCGGCGGTCAGAGTGATTCGTTCGACGACACTATCGGACGAGGAGAAAGAAAAAACCGTCAGACGCATGAGCCTGGAAGTGTTGAAAGACACCTTCACTTTCACGGCCAAGCTCACCGGCATCCTGCTGGCCTGTGTTGCTCTGGCCGCTATTGCCCAGTTCGTGTTCACACTGTCGCCTGATGGTCTGGGCGCTCTGCTGGCTTCTTGGCAAGGACTGATCGCAGCTGTTGTGGTCGTCGCCTTGTACACGCGGTTCAGGCCTGCCGATGAGGATACTGATTCACAGTCCATTACCGGTCATTACTCCACACTCGATCGCCTGCTACACCGGATTGCGTTCATGCACCCGGGCTTGCAGAAAATTCTGGGTGATGTCGAGAACGATCTGTTCAAGAAAGAGCTGGCAGGCGTCGAGGTAACGCGGCCGGTGTTCGTCACTGGACTGCCACGAGCGGGCACCACCCTGTTGTTGGAGTTACTCCACGACACGGGGCAGTTCGCCAGTTTCACTTACCGGCAGATGCCGTTCGTGCTTAACCCCTTGCTCTGGGACCGTCTGAGTACAAGCTCACGGAAACAGGGTGAGCCGCAGCAGCGTGCTCACGGCGATGGCATGCTTATCACCTATGACAGCCCGGAAGCTTTTGAGGAAGTGCTTTGGATCAACTCCCTGGGCAAAACGGTGTTTGACGACGACGGCATCCGACCACTGGAACCCGCTGATCTCACTAACCACTTTCGCGAAGCATTCATCACACTCGCTCGCAAGCTTGTTTGTCTGAATGAGGTCGACACGAAGAACGCGAAGTCATCAAAGTCCAGCGTTTCGGGTTCCGGCCCGCCGCGCTTGAGATCTCCATCACGGTACCTTTCGAAAAACAACGCAAACCTGTCCCGCCTTGATGCCATCCGTTCGGTGTTCACCGACGCAGACCTGTTGCTCTGCTACCGTCACCCATCCACGCATGTGGCATCACTTCACACGCAACATCTGCGTTTCCTTGTGATGCACAAGGATGACGCGTTCGCCCGCAATTATATGCGCTGGATCGGTCATCACGACTTCGGTGCAAACTTTCGTGCAATCCACTTCAACGGCAAGATCAGCCTCGATCCTAAAGAGCGTTTGTTCTGGCTGCAGTACTGGATCGATGCGTACCGCTTCGTGCTAGAGCATGCTCCTGAACGCACGCAGTTCATAGGCTATGAGTCATTGCTGAAAAACGGGGCTGCCGATCTGAGCCAACTCGCTAAAGCGCTGAACCTGAATGATGTGGCCACAACTACACTGACGGCGGCCGCAACACGCCTGCGCGCTCCAGGTAGCCATGCCGACCCCTTGTCGGATCTGTCCGCCGATCTGGCCACTGAGGCGGATGCGATCTACAGCCAGCTCACGGCGCGCTCTGTGGCGCAAGGCTATACCGGTTGTCATAACAACTCGGATGCCCAAACGAGGCTTATCCATAGCTGATACTCTTGCTATTTCAGCTTGACATGGCCAGGAATCATGGACAAACATACATCCTGGATTCTGAACCGGAAGAAGAGTTCGATGAACTGGTCGAACTGGCTGCCCAGATCTGTGGAACACCTATTTCACTCATCACCACGTGCGTCTGGCCTACCCTCACACACCGTTGCTGTTGATTGCAACGACCGGATACGGTCAGACAAAAGATCGACTGCAAAGCGCAAATGCCGGGTTCGATCACCACCTGGTCAAACCGGTGAACCTGAACACGCTCTACGGAATACTACAAGAACATGCTGAAGTTCATCAATCGATCTGAAAACTACGGTTTACGTTGGCGGCCGCCAGATCTATCGAATCGGTCAATACTGATGCCAAATACAGCCCCTCCTATGGCCCCTGCCAGGCACTGTAGGGACATTCCCAACGCGCCCCGTGCACCGGCAATAGGTGTCATGGATGCCAGCTCACGCATGGAGCCGAGGATGACCAGCATGGCCAGCGCGCCACCTATGGCATATAGCAGCGCTCCGGGCACTGGCAAAACACACCTGGCCAGCGCCATGACACTGAACCCAATCAAGAGCCCGATCGCAATCACTGCCATATAAAGGTACAGTCCCACCCAGTCCCCAGCAATCATGCCGATACGATCTGCAATCGGGATGAGCACACCCAACTTCAGAAGGCCCGCCAACACCTGTTGGCTATGTGCAAAACTGGCAAGCGTATACACAATCACCACCGACACGGCGAACGAGATGAATAACTTGATCAGGTGTGTTCGCAAAGTTGCAGGGCCGATAAAATTTCAATGCAAATGATGATTCGTCTATTTCTGTGCCACCGGCATCGCCTAGGTGTGGCGGCCGGGGTTATTGTGCTCTTTGCCGGCTACGCGCAGTCAGCCAGCGCCTACGAGCCGCTGGCGCCCGAGGACTATACCATCAGCGTGGTTGCCGATTCGTTGAACCATCCTTGGTCGCTTGCATTTTTACCCGACGGCAGAATGCTGGTCACCGAACGCAGTGGGCAACTGCGTATCATCGACAATGGTCAGGTATCCATGCCTCTGGCTGGTGTACCGGCGGTATTTGCCAACAGCCAAGGGGGTCTTTTCGATGTGGTTCTGCATCCTGATTATGAGACGAACGGTTGGCTCTACCTCACTTACGCACACGGCTCTGAAGAGGCCAATGCCACACGATTGGCAAGAGCCCGGCTGGCGGGCGACGCACTCGTCGATGTGACGGTGTTGTTCACCGCCTCCCCCTTGAAAAATACGCCAGTGCACTACGGTGGCCGCATGGCCTTTTTGCCCGACAAGACCCTGCTGCTGGCAGTCGGGGACGGGTTTGACTATCGAGAACAGGCTCAGCGCAACGACAACCACTTGGGTACCATCGTGCGACTCAATGACGACGGCAGCGTTCCGGCGGACAACCCGTTTGTCAACGACGCAAAGGTGTTGCCGGAAATCTGGAGCTATGGGCATCGCAACCCTCAGGCCATCGTGGTGCTTGAGAATACGGGAATGGTCCTGTCGCACGAACATGGCCCTGCCGGCGGTGACGAGGTCAACCGCATTGAACCGGGGCTTAACTACGGCTGGCCTATTGCCACCTACGGTGAGGATTATTCGGGTGCTGCCATCTCACCGTTTACGCACTACCCCGACACACAGCAACCCTTGTTGCACTGGACCCCATCCATCGCACCGGCGGGTATGGCCGTAGGACAAGGAGGCGCCTTCCCTGCTCTGCAGGGTGATTGGCTCATAGCAGCGTTGAAAGCCAGAGAAGTACGTCGCGTCCACGTCAACGAGGATCAGACGCTGACCCAGCAAAGTCTGTTCTCGAAACTGGGCATGCGCATGCGTGATGTCCGGGTAGCCTCGGATGGCACTTTATATCTGCTAACAGATTCTTCCAATGGCAAGGTGCTTCATGTAACGCCAAGTCGATAGTGGTTCTGCCCACTGACGTTGATCTCTGCGATACGATCAATGTGGAATCTGACGCTTTATCTCAAAGCGATGGGCCAGGAACCAGCCGGCTCCCATCAGCAAACCGCGAGAATCTGAAACGCGTAAGGTCATGGCCAGTTGCACGTCCAGCCGCAAGGTTGGCAATTGCCTTGCCGAAGCCCGGACCAATACCGAACCCATGACCGCTCATACCAGTAGCCACGATCAGACCCTCACATCCCGGAACCCGGTCAACCACTGGAACCACATCAGGCATGGCGTCGATCATGCCCGCCCAGCTATTCAGTATTTGTGGGGCACCCAATTCCGGAAAACGCTGTGCGAAATGTTGTCGCGCCTTTTCGACGTTGCCGTGATCGGGCACTGGATCAAGAACCCGGCAACGCTCGAAGGGTGTCTCGCAATCTTCTGTCCACTGCCGCGCCGTTCCCCAGGCGTCGGGATAGTGCTTGGGCGCGAATGGTCGGAACCGGGTATCGCCCAAGGATTTCATGGCGACAGGGAGCCAGGCCGGTAAATGCCGAAAGGCATCCGGCCCGATCAACAGGTCATGACCATCCAGACTGGTAATGGTATAGCCGCCATCCTCGCGGCGTCGGAAGGCCAGTTCTTCATCGTGCGCGTTGCCCGCAAAAACCGCCGGCATGGGAGCTGTGCGTGCCACCGTTGAGCGCACCGTCAATTGAGGAATCGAAATGCCATGCCTCTTCAGCAACAACGATGACCAGGCACCACCCGCAACAATCACCTGGGATGCCGCAATGAATCCGTGCTCAGTGTGAACGCCGGTAACCTTCCCTGCAGCCGTCTCCATCGTTCGTGCAGCGGAGGATTCGCGGATACCCACACCCTCGCTTTGTGCAAGTTCTGCAACCGCTGTCACCGCAAGCCATGGCTCTGCACGTCCATCACCTGGCGACCATAGCCCGCCTGCCCAGCGTCGGCCACGGGGCCCAGTATCAACCCGAGCCGCCACTGACGCTGCATCGAGCAATTGCACATCAAGCTGATGGCGCTCGGCAACCTCGAGCCATCTAGCCTGTTCATCAAGCGCTTTCTGGTTGCTCGACAAATAGAGGATGCCAGATCGACGAAATCCGGTGCGATTGCCAGTCTCCTCGTCGAGCTGCTGCCAAAGCCTTGAGGAGTCCATCATCACCGGCAACTCCGCCTCGTCACGGCCCAGTTGGCGAATCCAGCCCCAATTACGCGATGACTGTTCCCCTGATACCCGCCCTTTTTCAACCACAAAAGCACTAAATCCTAAACGATTGAGATACAGCGCCGTCATGATGCCGATAACACCACCACCAATGACAACTACATCGACTTCGGCAGGTAGGGGATCAGAAAATTGAACGGGGGTAGACGCGCTTATGGGAGCTGCAGACTGAGGTGACAACTTCTAACTCCTTATAAACAGGATGAACAAGGTGAATCCACTGATCGTGCCATCGTTCTCGCAACTCAATGTCTTACAATAACCGATACAGACATTGCTGGAGGATAACCGGAACCGTGAAATCTGACTCTGACAAGCTCTTGAAAAAGCATGAGCAACTTAACCAATTGGATTCGGTGAAGGTGGTTAGCCATGTTCAGCGCGAAAGCGGCGATTGGGTGATAAACACATTGATGCTGGAGGGCTACAGCGTACCGTTCAAATACAATCGCAAGAAAAAATACCGCAGCCTGGAAGGCGCGCCGGTTAACCTCACCTACTATCCGCAAACTGAGCAGGTAGCGGGGATGGAATTTGAGTCCATGAAAATTGTGCGAATTCGCAGAAGCTGATGACAATGACAAGTGCCGTGTAGTTTCTACAACCGCCATTGGTGAATTGATTCGACTAGTGGCATCATGTGGTGTGTAAGTGAGCTTCCGTGGCGCGTCCGTCGGGCGCGTGTGGCGCGAGTACTGCACCAGGCGAATTTACATGTACATCACTGGTATCGGCACGGCAGCACCCGACAAACGCTATGACAAGGCTGAATGCCTGGCAGCTTTTGAGCAATCAGAGTGGTTCGCGCGACTCGATACCCGTTCGCACCTGATCGCACGCACTGTTCTGCGCCGAGAAAACGGAATTGATACTCGTCATCTAGCGATAGATTCCATCAACGATGTTTTCAATATCGATCCGGACACACTGTCTCGGCGGTTTCTGGAAAACGCACCGTTGCTTGCGGCTTCAGCTGGCAAACGGGCGTTGCGAGATGCGCAAGTGGCGATTGGCGATATTGATGCCATCGTCGTCAGCACCTGCACCGGTTACCTTTGTCCGGGACTCTCGGGATACGTCGTCGAGCATCTCGAATTACGCGAAGATGTTCGCGCCTATGACCTTGTTGGACAGGGCTGTGCAGCGGCAATACCAAACCTGCAACTCGGTGCTGCTCTACTGGGTGGCGGAGGCATACGGCACGTTCTGTCAATTTGCGTCGAAGTCAGCAGTGCTGCCATGTATCTGGATGATGACCCTGGTGTATTGATCAGCGCCTGTCTGTTCGGCGATGGTGCCGGAGCGGTAGTGCTCTCCAGTGAACCGTTGACGACTGGAGAACGAGCACTTGCAGGCAACACGGCAAATCGGCAAATTCGCTGGTGTGATACCGAATCTCTGATCGATCCGGATCAGCGCAAGGCACTGATGTTCGAGCAACGCAACGGCATGCTGCGCAATATCCTGACGCGCTCGGTGCCCTCGTTAACCGGTGTTTATGCAGAACGCGTGCTCGACACGGTTCTCGAGCGCGCACAGTTATCGCGAGCAGACATTGGCGAATGGATCCTGCACGCGGGCGGCCGTGACGTTTTGCAGGTTATCGAGAAACGATTTGAACTGCAGCCGCAAGAGCTTCGCTACAGCGCCTCGATGTTACGCGCATATGGCAATCTTTCGAGCGCCTTCATCTACTTCGTTCTTGAAGCAGCACTGACCGATGGCGCCGAGGGAGGCTGGTGGTGGATGTCGGGTTTTGGCGCAGGCTTCAGCTGCCACGGTGCATTGCTGGAAGTGCAATGACAACCGACTTCATAACCAAGGCGGTAGGTGGACTACGTCTGCCGCGCAGAGTTCACGTCGAAGAACTGGATCACCTCTGCGCCGAAGATCCAGCGGCGAGACGTTCCCGGCGCGATCTGCTGCGCGTGCATCGCGCAATGGGTACGGTGGGCATCGTCGCTCGCGGTTGTCGCCAGCTTCTCTCGACTTTGCCGGTAAACGCCTCCCCGACTCTCACCAGGCCTCTGAAGATACTCGAACTCGGCGCCGGTGACGGTCGACTCATGCTAAGGGTAGCGCGTGCGCTGGGCAAGTCATTCGGTCAGGTCGAGCTCGTGCTGCTCGATCGACAGGACATTGTGATCGATAAAACAATAGATGCCTATGCGGCACTCGGCTGGAAGGCCAGCACTTGCGTGGTTGACGTGCACGACTGGGCTTCAGATGGAGCACTCGGCGAACAGTACGATGTAATCCTGACGACGCTTTTTTTGCATCACTTCGAAGGCATTGAACTCGATACATTACTCCGTGCGATGGCTCTGACTTCCGCTCGAACCTTCGCCTGCGAACCGCGTCGTGGTTTCATGGCGCAAGCCGGCAGCCGACTGGTCGGCCTGATTGGTGCGAACTCGGTCACTCGACACGATGCCGTGCTCAGTGTGCAGGCGGGATTTCGCGACAGTGAAATCTCGGCACGCTGGCCGCAAGAATCAGGCAACTGGATAATCAACGAGCGAGTTGCCGGGCCATTCAGTCATGTGTTCTCGGCAACTCGCACGGGGGTCATGTGAGCGAAGTTGCGCTGGCCCACCTGTCCAACATACCGACGTCGAACCGTTTCGATGCGCTCGTCGTTGGTGCCGGCCTTGCAGGTTCGACCACGGCGATTCTTCTGGCCCGGGCCGGCTGGCGCATCGCTCTGGTGGAAAAACGCCACTTTCCGCGGCGTAAAGTCTGTGGAGAGTGTCTGGCGGCGAGCAATCTGCCACTGCTGCACTCACTCGGTGTCGGACAACACTTCGAGGCGATAGCCGGACCGGAACTTCGGCGTGTGACCTACATGCGCAGGGACGACGCAATCGAAGCCTTACTCCCGCGTTCGGACCATGGCCCTTACCCGTGGGGCAGGGCACTCGGACGGGAGACTCTGGATGAATTGCTGCTTGAACAGGCACGCGCGCTCGGCGTAGAAATTTTCCAGCCCTTTGCACTCCTGTCGATTAATAGAGGGGCTCACGGTTGGCACTGTTCACTGCGTGCCGTTCGTCAGGCACCTGACCGGACAGGACAGCGACAGGCAACGATACCGGATGTCGAACTTCAGGCAGGCGAATTCATTGATGCGCATGGCTCGTGGGAGCCCTTTCCTTCACCTGATCTGGTGCCCATGGCTGAACGCCCTGCACCCCACCGCGCATCGGATCTGCTTGCCTTCAAGGCGAACTTTCGTGGAGGCACTTTCAAGCGCGGCCACATTGGCCTCCTGGCGCTTGATGGTGGTTATGGTGGCATTGTCGAAGCAGACAATGCCGTAACGACTGTGGCCTGCTGTGTTCGACGCAGTCGGCTTGACGGGTTGCGCGCATCAGCACCAGGGATGCGAGCGGGTGACGCGGTTGAGGCGTGGATCCGCGCAAGCTGCGCAGGTGTTGCCCAATCGCTCGAGACTGCAGAGCGGCAAGGTCCCTGGCTGGCAGCAGGGCCGATTCAGCCCGGCATCCGGGTTGACCGAGGGGACGGTATTCTGCGCGTCGGCAATGCGGCGGGGGAAGCGCACCCAATCCTCGGTGAGGGCATGAGTATGGCTTTACAGGGGGCTGCGTTGCTTGCAGAGACACTACTCGAATCGGGACATCCGATGGCCAACAAGCGCAGCTCCGCGCGACATCGAACCGTCGTCCAGAGTCAGTACGCGATTGCCTGGCGGCACGCGTTCGCACCGCGCGTCAGGCTCGCAGCGATCATTGCACACGCATCGATGCGGCCTGCGAGTGCCTCGCTGAGCGCACGGTTGTTGCGAACCTGGCCTGGTGCACTCACCCACGTCGCGCGCTGGGGCGGCAAGACAACTGCCGTATCGATGGCCGCCCATCCAACACCCTTGCTGGTGTCCTTTCATAATCAGGAGTCCGAATGAACACCCCTTCTCAGAACAGTACACTCGCTCGACTGAGTGAACTTCTTATCGCAGAGCACGATCTCCAGCCAGAGGGTTTAACTGACAGTGCAACACTTGAGAGTCTCGGTATCGACTCGCTCGGTACGATCGAGCTCTTGTGGCTGGTGGAGGAGAAGTTCGGTATAGAGCTGCCTACAGAAACGGCAGACGAACTTGAGACGCTTGGCGACATTGTCCGATTTATCGACGCCTTGGTAGAAAAACAGCGCAGCGCATTGCCAGCTGCGTCGACAGTGGCTGCCAACGCACACGGCACATGAGACGCGTTGCAATCAGCGGCGTTGGCGTAGTCTCGGCACTGGGTAATGATCCGGCTTCCATCTACGCAAGTGCTCGTGACGGGCATTCCGGTATTGATCGTTACCACGGACCGATGCACGAGCGACTGGTCGCACCGATTGTCGCAAAGGCGAACTTTGACGCCGCCGACTATTTCGATGCACCACGGCGTCGATTGCTCGATCGGTTCAGTCAGTTCGCGGCGTATGCAGCCGACCGTGCGATTGAAAATTCAGCCGACGCGCTTCAAGGGCTCGACCATGAACTTGCCGGTGTGTTTCTCGGAACGGGCGTCGGTGGCTCACAATCACTGGACAACGGTTACCGAACGCTCTACGAAGAAGGCTCGGACCGGATCTGGCCGTTTACGGTCATCGCGGGAATGCATAATGCAGCTGCGGCATGGATCGGCATCAATCACGCTCTACACGGACCCAACCTCACTTACTCGACCGCCTGTTCATCATCGACTATCGCCCTTGGCGAAGCCTGGTTGAGAATCGCATCCGGTCAGCTGGAAGTAGCGATAGCAGGTGGTGCTGAGGCGCCTCTGACGCCCGGATCGTTAAAGGCCTGGGAGGCTCTACGTACCCTTGCAACACCCGTCCCGGAGCGCCCTTCGAGCTCCTGCAAACCTTTCTCCCTTGATCGCACCGGCATGGTGCTCGGTGAAGGGGCGGCGATGATGATCCTTGAGCCGTTCGATCGCGCCATTGCCCGAGGTGCGACGATTTACGGTGAAATAATTGGTTATGGCATTACCAATGACGCACTGCACATTACGCAGCCAAGCCCGGAAGGTCAGGTGCGAACGATGCGCGCCGCCCTGCGCTCGGCGAATGTGGTGCCCGAAGTCATCGACGCGATCAACGCACATGGAACAGGAACGAAGGCGAACGACTCCACCGAGACGGCCGCAATTCGTGCTGTGTTCGGGACACACGCTGAGCACGTACCGATCAGTGCAACCAAGGCAATTCACGGTCATCTGCTGGGTGCAACTGGCGCGCTTGAAACCTTACTCTCATTACTCGCCATGCAGCACGATACGCTGCTGCCGACGATGCACTTGACGACACCCGATCCAGACTGCGACCTCGATTACGTCAGCGAAGGAATGCGTCCGGATAGCGGCGTACGCACGATGCTGATGAACTCATTTGCGTTCGGGGGCAGTAATGCAGTACTTGCACTGCGCGCAGCTGGAGACGTCTGATCCACACGCATGACGTGTCGATCTTCATATACTCACGCACCCAACAGCGAGGATAACCAAGAGGCAGACCTGGTGTCTCGGCCGTCTGTCGAATATTATCCCGAGCGGGATATAAGGGAACAAGATACTCGCGAACAGTGGCCAGGCTGACAATGCACTCGGCATCCAACAAGGGATGCTGCGGCTGTAGCTCTCAATGCGTTCACACGGTTGGACTTGCATCCCTGCCAATTATATGGATAGATAGGTCCCTGATCTCAAGACACTGAAACCTTGCTGACGTATATCGCCAAAAGAACGCTTTCGCTCCTGATGGTTTTCATTGGTTTAGCGATTCTGATATTTGTCATCGCCCGTATCGTACCCGGCGACCCCGCACGCATTGCATTAGGCCCATTGGCCAGCATCGGGCAAGTAGCCGAAATGCGCACCGAAATGGGGCTGGACAAGTCATTTTTCGAGCAACTTTGGGGCTATCTATCCGGACTGATGCAGGGTGATCTAGGCAAGTCATTGCTTACCGGGCGCCCTGTGTCCAGCGATCTTGCCCAGGCGCTTCCTGCCACCCTTGAGCTGGTTCTGTTCACCATTATCTTGCAGATTGTGATAGCGATACCGTTGGGTGTACTGGCCGCCGTCTATCGCAATACCTGGGTGGACAATGTTTCCAGAATTATTTCGTTGATCGGTGTTGTAACACCGGGATTTGTTCTAGCAATCATTTTTCAACTGGTTGCCAGCTACCAACTAAACTACTTCCCCGTTACTGGACGCCTGGACCCTTCCATTGACTATTCCCCGGGACCCACCGGCCTGCTGTTGATCGATGCCACGCTGCAAGGCAACTGGACAGTATGGAGTGATGCGCTACGGCATCTTATTCTTCCATCCCTCGCTCTGGCCATGGGTGGCATTGGCCAGGTGATGCGTATCACTCGCTCATCCATGATCGAGGTCGGTAATCGTGATTTCATAGAGGCCGCACGCGCTTACGGCATACCGGAACATGTTGTGACAGGTCGCTATATGTTGCGGCTGGCCTGCGTTGCACCATTGACCATACTGGGGTTGGAGTTTGCATCTCTGATTGGCAACGCATTTATCGTGGAATTTGTATTTGGATGGCCCGGCATAGCAAGCTATGGCGTCAGAACCATACTGCAGAAAGACTTGAACGCCGTGATCGGAGTGGTGCTGGTGTCGGGTGTGTTCTTTGTCATTGCTAACCTTTTCATTGATATGCTCTTGGGAATCATTGATCCAAGGCACCGGCTCCGGGAAGCGGGCAAGGGATGAAACTGACTGAGGTGCCCACTGAAGAATCCCAATTGTTTGTCCAGCACGGCTTGACATCCCGTCAGATGGCCTGGTATCGATTTTCGAAAAATCCCGCAGCCCTTGTTGGTGCCATGATTGTCTTATCGGTGATCGTGGCGGCGTTGTTTTCGCCATGGTTGTCACCGTTTCCCGAGGCAGCCGGATCTCAGGTTGACTTCAGGAACCGCCATGCGGCACCTAGCCTTACTCATTGGTTTGGTACCGACAACGTGGGCCGGGATATTCTCTCGCGCGTGCTATATGGATACCGGATATCTCTTGGTCTGGTGCTGGGTGTGCTGGGTGTTGCCGTACCCTTTGGTGTGTTGCTTGGCTTACTGGCAGGCTATTTTGGAGGCCGTATCGAATTCATTATCATGCGTTTCACGGACATCATGCTGGCCGTGCCGCCTCTAGCCATGGCGCTGGCCATCACAGCGGTACTCTCACCTAATCTGATTAACGCCATGATCGCCATCACCTTGTTGTGGTGGACCTGGCATACGCGATTGATATTCCGCATTGTCAAGGCGCAAATGACCGAGGACTATGTGGAGGCAGCAAGAGTATCCGGTGCTGGCCACATGCATATCCTCTTCAGGGAATTGCTACCAAACTGTTTATCGGCAATTTCAGTCAAGATCACACTGGATGCAGGCTTTGTCATTCTCTTTGGCGCAGCGTTGTCTTTTCTGGGCCTGGGAGTTGCGCCTCCCATTCCAGACCTGGGCACGATGGTCAGCACAGGGTCGGGGTACTTGCCGGAATACTGGTGGGAAGCGCTGATGCCAGGACTTGCCATTCTTTACGCAATACTGGGTTTCAACTTACTTGGCGATGGGTTGCGCGACATGATGGATGTAGAGCTCTAGTGGTTAGTACACACAGAGATTACTATAGAAGGAGTTTCACCCGTGTCACTATTGTGGTGTCTTCATGCAGGAGCACCTGCTAGTGGCCAGTCAACACAGTGGTGACGATACGTTCCCGACACCCCTGCTGGATGTGCGCGGACTTGACGTTCAGTTCGAAAATTACGGGACAGTCACGCAGATACTCAACGGAGTATCGCTTCAGGTCATGGAAGGTGAACGAGTCGCCCTGATCGGTCAGTCCGGCTCCGGCAAGAGCGTTACCATGCGCGCCATTATAGGTACCCTGCCTGTGCCACCCGCCAGGATTACCAGCGGCAGCATCCGGTACGCAGGCACAGAACTACTCACCCTCGGCAAACGAGAGCGCAACAGGCTGAAGGGAACAGGGATTTCCATCGTGCTGCAGGACCCCCTGCTATCGTTCAATCCGGTACTGCAAATAGGGCGTCAGATGGACGACATCATCCGGTTTGCCGATGTGCGCCTGGGTAAAAAACGCCGCCGTCGCGCACGCCGGGAGCTGATGATCGACACCCTTAAAAAGGTTCAACTGGATGATGCTGACCGCATACTTGAAGCATGGCCCATGATGCTCTCCGGTGGTATGCGACAGAGAGTACTCATTGCCATGGCATTGTTGAACAAACCGCGACTATTGATCGCTGACGAGCCTGGCACCGCGCTTGATGTCACTACCCAGCAGGAGATCCTGATTCTACTGAATCGACTGGTGAGCGACGAAGGTCTGTCACTATTACTCATCACTCATAACCTGGGCGTAGTGCGCGAGGTAGCAGACCGGGTCTTTGTCATGGAGCACGGTCAGATTGTGGAAACCGCCACGCGGGATGCGCTGTTTGACAACCCCGAGCATGAATACACGAAACGATTGATGGGCAGTGTTCCTCCCTTGTTTGGCGACAAAGTAAGACAAGTGGTGAACGAGTCGGCGCAACAGACTGTCATATTAATGACAGATATTTCCAAGCATTTTGAACGCAAGCGAGGATGGTTCGGACGACAGCGCGATACCGTCAAAGCCGTCGACAAGGTGAGCCTAAAGATAAATCGAGGAGACATTTTTGGCATAGCTGGAGAGTCTGGATCTGGCAAGACGACAGTTGCCCGTATGCTGCTGGGCTTGCATGCGCCAACCGCTGGAATAATACTGCTCGATGGCGAGCCAATTAGTGCAATGACCGATACGGTGCAGTTCCGTCGACGCATGCAGATCGTTTATCAGAATCCCGGATCTTCTCTGAATCCCAAACGCACCGTCGCAGACCTGCTCAAAGTACCACTGAAGTTTTCAGGGCTTGCAAGCAGGGACATACGCCTGCGAATTCCAGAACTCTTAGAAATGGTTGGGCTGCCACAGACATACGCATCCAAGTACCCTCATGAGCTGTCCGGTGGCCAGAAGCAGCGTGTTGCAATAGCTCGGGCGCTATCGGTTGATCCAGAAGTCATAGTACTGGACGAACCGACTTCGGCACTGGATGTGCTGGTACAAAGCACAGTGATTGACCTGCTGCTCAATCTTCGCAACACGCACGGATTGACCTATGTTTTCATCTCGCACGACCTTAGTCTGATGAGAAATTTCTGCAATCGCATTGCCGTGATGTTCAAGGGGCGGGTATGTGAGCAAGGCTTCACCGCAGACGTTTTTGCCGAGCCACAACACCCGTACACAAAGGCTCTGCTCGCGGCGATACCGGTAATCAGCGACGAGGAAGCAAGCCAGAAACCTGTGCTCAGTGAAGCTGACCGGCAAGCTGTTCTGGCTAGTTCCACTCAATTGGCGTAATAAAAAGTGCAATTATAAGGAGCCCGCATGATCAGGATCGGAATAGATGTAGGTGGCACCAATACGGACGCCGTCATCATGGACAAGGAAACCATAGTGGCCGCTGCCAAGTTTCCCACCAGCGCCAACGTCATGGACGGCGTTGTCGGCGTATTGCAGCAAGTCATGAAAGACTCTGGAGTAGCCAGGCATGAAATCAATGCGGTGATGATTGGCACCACGCATTTTACGAATGCGGTCATTGAGCGTCGTCATCTGGCGAAAACGGCGGTTATAAGATTATGCCTGCCCGCCGCAGCTTGTCTACCGCCAATGGTTGACTGGCCTGATGACTTACGCAATGCGATGGGTAACCACTGGTGGATGGCACAGGGTGGATATGAGTTCGATGGCCAGGAGATCTCACCGCTGGACGGGGCAGAGTTAGTGACTATCGCTAAGGAAATTGCCGCCAAAGGACTGGATTCGATAGCCATATCCTCTGTATTCAGTCCGGTCAACCAGGACATGGAGTTCCGCGCGCGGGATATCTTGCTCAGGCACATACCGAACGCTCGAGTCACCCTTTCCAGCGAGATTGGTCGTCTTGGCTTGTTGGAGCGCGAAAGCGCTGCCATCATGAATGCATCCCTGCGTGAATTGAGTGAGCACACGGTGAATGCATTTGCGCAGGCACTGGCATCGCTCAAGCTGAGTTGTTCGTGGTACATCACACAAAACGACGGAACACTGATGAATGCACAATTCGTCAGAAACTATCCAGTACTCACGTTTGCCAGCGGTCCGACCAACTCCATGCGCGGAGCGTCTTTCCTGACCGGAGAACAGAACGCCATTGTGGTGGACGTAGGCGGCACATCCACAGATGTAGGCGCACTGGTCAAGGGCTTTCCACGAGTTGCCAGCCAGGCCGTAGACGTCGGTGGTGTGAGAACAAACTTCCGGATGCCGGACGTCTTTTCCATTGCTCTGGGTGGAGGCTCTATCGTCAGGACAGGCGAGTCGATCCAGATCGGACCACAGTCGGTCGGTTATCGTATCAGTGAAGAGTCGCTGGTGTTCGGTGGATCAACAATGACCTGTACCGACATTGCGGTGGGGCTAGGCATAGCACACATCGGAGATGCATCGGCCACAGCCAACATCGACAAGAATCTGCTGCAATCCATCAAAGCGAAAATTGACGTAATGATTGCTGATGCGACTGAGCGCATGCGTGTCTCTTCAGTGCCTATTCCCGTACTAGCGGTTGGTGGCGGTAGCATTCTCATACCAGATAAAATTGGTGATCTACCCGTCATACGGCCCAATAATTTCGCTGTAGCCAACGCCGTAGGGGCTGCCATCGGCCAAGTCAGTGGCGAGGTGGATCGCATATTCAGCCTCGGAAAACTCTCACGTGAAGAGGCCTTGGAGAATGCGCGGGCAGAGGCTACCGCCAAGGCAATAGCCGCGGGTGCCGACAAGGATTCGATTGAGCTTCTTGACCAGGAAGATGTGCCGTTAGCCTACTTGCCAGGCAATGCGACACGCATTCGGCTGAAGGTGGTGGGCAACCTCGGAGTGAACGATGTTTGAGATAACAGAACCTGATCTGGAAGCACTTGAGATTGGCGCGGCCATTCTTGGTACCGGCGGAGGTGGTAACCCCTACATCGGGCGCTTGCGTTGTCGCGAAGAATTACGGCGAGGCAAGAAAATTGAAATTATCTCGCTGGATGAACTCGATGATGATGCACTGGTCGTGTCCCTCGGTGGAATTGGCGCGCCTGTGGTGGGCATTGAGAAGATGGAACAGGGCGAAGAATGCCTGCTGGCCCTGCGTGCGCTGGAGACGCTACTCGGTCGAAAGGTCGATGCACTCGTGCCGGTAGAGATTGGAGGAGCCAATTCCATGGAACCGATGCTCACCGGTGCCCAGGCAGGACTTCCCATTGTGGACGGCGATGGCATGGGGCGCGCGTTTCCCGAAATGCAGATGACGACCTGGTCCATTTATGGACACAGCAACGTACCTTCAGCCATGGTCGATGACAAAGGAAACACGGTCATCATCAGCAAGGCGCGATCGGAGAAGTGGATTGAAACGCTTGCCCGGGCAACAGTCGTGGCCATGGGTGCAGCTGCCGGACTTGCCAGCAACCCAATGCGAGGTGAATTTGTGCGCAGGGCGGCTATCCCCGGAACAGTTACTCAGGCTCTGTCATTGGGAAAGGCAGTCCTGGAGTCACATAGGCTCAACAGTGATCCTATCCGGACAATCATGGAGCATCAGTCTGGCCGTTTTCTGATGAACGCCAAGATCGTGGATCTCGAACGTCACCTGCGTGGTGGATTTGCGGTTGGCCAGGTCAAGCTCGCAGGCTTTGATGACAATGAGGGTGAGACTGGTCAGATAGACCTGCAAAACGAATTCCTGGTGTTCCGGCGCAATGGACAGGTCGAAGTGACGGTACCAGACTTGATAGTCGTGCTCGACGCCGACACCGGACTACCTATAACGACGGAAGTTTTGCGATACGGACAACGAGTGGCCGTACTGGCCTTGCCGTGCCACGCTTTGCTTCGCACACCAGAGGCGCTGGCCGTCGTGGGACCTGCAGCATTTGGCTATGACGATTTGCAATTCAATCCATTGCCGATCAAAGAGTAGCCGGCAAGTGGATACCTACACATTCATACCAACGGAGAATTACTATGCGTAGTCGAAGAAACAGACTGAGGGTGTGCCTGGCAGGCGTTATGCTGGCTGGCACCGGCGCTGTCATGGCGGCCAACGTTGCTACCGTGAATATCACGCAGATTATCGGAACCATTGATCCAGCAAAAATTAACGATTACACCGAATACATGGCTGCAGTGAACATGTATGAGGCATTGACAACGCTTGATGGTGACGGGAACATACTGCCGCTTCTGGCCGATAGTTGGGAGGTTTCTGAAGATACATTGACCTGGACGTTCGCCATGAAGAAAGATGCACTTTTCCAGGATGGCACACCGGTAGAAGCGAAAGACGTAGTGTATTCAGTTGACCGACTGATCACGCTGAATGAGGGTCCAGCCAACCTGTTTGAAGGTGTTCTTGCACCTGGATCTGTCACGGCTAAGGATGTCAATACCGTTCAGTTTCAGTTGGCCAAGTCGTATGCGCCGTTCCTTACTACAACACCGGTTCTCATGATCATCAATAGCGACCTGGCCAAAGAGAATGGTAATGGCGACGAATGGGCGGTAGATTATCTGGCGAACAATTCTGCCGGAGCTGGCGCATACATGCTCAATAGCTGGGAGCGCGGTGCCCGCATGAGTATGAAGGCATTCGACGGTTATCACCTTGGCTGGAATGATCAATCCATTGACGAAGTGCGATTCGTGGTGACCAGTGAGGAGGCAACGGTGAAGGCCCTCGCCGCATCCGGCGAACTGTCGATGTCCTCTGACTCTCAGGCTCAGGAAACCTATGAGTCAATTGGCAAGATGGAAGGCTATAACATCATGTCCTTCCCGACGGCGACGAACTTCTATTTCAAGCTCAACCATCAGGTTGCACCCACCGACGATATCAACATTCGAAAAGCCCTGGCATTCGCTACCGATTACGACACCATTCGAGAAGCGCTGCTACCCGGGGAGGTGTTAACTGGCCCCATGGCGCCTGTTTTTGCCGATGCGTGGTATGCAGATGCGCCAGAGCCTGTGTTTGATCTGGAACAGGCCAAAGCATTCGTCGAGCAGAGCAAGTATGCGGGCGATTTACCTATTTCAGTGGAAATCATGTTCGTCGCTGGCCTGGCCTTCGAAGAGGAGATTGGTTTGCTGATGAAGTCCAACCTTGATCAGATCGGTTTTGACACGATATTGAAACCTGAACCCTGGAACAGGATGACCGAATTGGCCAGCTCGGCAGAGACGACACCCGCGGTCAATCAGGTTTTCTATGGAGCCACGTATCCATCACCGGACAGCTATTTCTTTCCTCAGTTTCACTCGCGCTCAAAAGGAACCTGGGCTTCCATGGAATGGCTTCTCGATGATGAAGTCGATGCGCTTGTAGATCAGGCACGGGCTACGGGTGACATCGATGAGCAAAACGCAATCTACAAGGACTTGCAAAAGCGCCTGGTTGAGCAGCAATCCGATGTATTTGTGCTCACACAAACCAGTCTGGTTGCCATGTCAGATTGCCTGGATAATTTTGTATGGCTGCCCATGCAGAGCTTTGAATTCAACTTTCATACGATGAAATGGGTATGTGACTGAGGTACCGCATAACTTGTTTTGACAGGCCAGGCAGTTGCGGTGTTGCACCGTCACTGCTTGGCGGTTTTCGGCATTTCATGAAACATAATTGATACTAAAGCCCGCACGATATTCGCTATGAGCATCGCAGGCCCCCCACCCGAAGGGTTTATCGACAGCCCGCCGCAGTCAGTGTCGCTCGATAACATACAGCGTCCTTACTATCGCCGCCGACGACGAATCCATAGCCGGGGATATATCGAACAACTGATGTGGAAATGACGAGTGCTATACAGAACATGGATCGATGGATCAGAAAACCCCGAGCACGCTCGACTCGGCAATTCATACACAACCCGCTTGCAGTCCGATCACATAGACGACAATCGGAAGCATGAACGCCATCGCCAACGCCCCTGGTCTGGATCATTTTCGCGTCGAGTTCGACGAGGTGCTGGCGCGCCTGTCAGACATCGATCCGCGCGCCTATGACCGCACCCGCAACAATCTGGACGGTGCCACTACCTGGTGTGGCCCCTTCCTGACACACGGCGTCATCTGCACAAGCGATGTTGCACAGGCAGTACTGGAAAAGCACCCTACCAAGTCCTGTTACAGACTGCTGTTCGAACTTGCCTGGCGCGAGTTTTTCCACCGCACCTGGCAGCTTGAAGGCGATGCGATTTTCACTGACATGCGTGGCGCGCAGCAAGGTGTACAGCACACGCTACCGCCCGCGGCCGTATTGCGCGGTGCCACTGGGATTGAGGCTGTTGATGCGACGGTGCAGCACCTCGTACACGAAGGCACGATGCACAACCACGCACGCATGTGGGTCGCAGCCATTGCCTGCAATCTTGCCCACACGCACTGGCTGGAGCCGGCGCGCTGGTTGCATTATCACCTGCTCGATGGCGACCTGGCCAGCAACACGCTCAGCTGGCAATGGGTTGCCGGTACCTTCAGTGACAAGCGTTATATCGCAAACCAGGACAACCTGAATCGCTACGCCGGTACCAATCAGCATGGGACGTGGCTGGACGTAAGCTATGACGAGCTGCTGACGCAGGAATTGCCAGAGGCACTGCACACGCGACAAGAACCTGACCTCCCATCTGCTCTACCCGGCATCACACTCAATGAGCTGACACTGAACCACGGCTCACCACTGGCCTTGCATTCGATCTGGCATTTAGATCCACGCTGGCGACGCGATATCGATCAGCACATCGTATTCGTGGATGCGGACCTTGCCAGGTGCTGGCCTATGGCTGCACACCGCTGGCGGTTGATTGCGCACTGGGCAGAACACTGCGGTGCCACGCTCGTGCACGGTAGCGTAGCAGCACTTCATGATCGCTTGAATCGGATTGATGTCGTACGTAGGGAGTATCCCGCCTGCGACAGCTGGCCTGGCAATGTGGAATCGCGCAACTGGCTGTACCCGATGCCTGATAGCGCCTTCCCGAGCTTCTCGAAATACTGGAAACAAGTCAAGGCGAGCGTTGGTCTCTGATGGCGCCCACGCCCCGCGAAAGCAAGATCTGCCCAGTCTGCGGCCTGCCTTTTGAAAACCGGAAGAAGTGGGCTTCACGCGGACTGTGGCCGAGCATCGTATATTGCTCGGAACGCTGCCGACGTGGTGCACACCCGGCACGTACAGAGCCACAGGACATGACACAGGCAAGACCGCCGAAAGACTCACGTAAATAAGCAGCGCCCTCTGGTGGGCGAAGCGGGACCTCCGGCTGGCCGATAACGATGTGCTGCACATCGCACTCACGCAACCTGCAGCGTCCCTACACACGGTTATTCAGCGACTACGAGCCTGGCGCACCCACTCCCCGCAGATGCAGGCAGACAGGCAGACAGGCAGACAGGCATTGTGGGCATCAACACAATTCGCGTGTATAGCCTATCCAGGCAACTGCTTGATCAGGATTTCTGAGAGCCGCCAGACCTATCACTCAATTCGCAGCAACGTTACCCGGCTTGCGCCACAGCGGTCGAATTTTCAAGAAGGCACGGTACACAGGTTCCAGCACCCACAGGGCCGGACGTGTCGCGGCAAAACGACCCAACCAACGCGTTTTTGGGAAAGCCTGCCACATCAGGGCGAAAGCATGTGCACCATGTACGAGTGTGCCATCCGCAGTGCGCACGTGCATGCGAGCAAGCGCTTCGGAACGATTCAAATCTGGCGCAACACGCTCATCAGCCTGCGCCACATCTTCCCAGTTCAAGCGTTCGGAACCGGGAAGTGACTGGTAGGTAGCGATCTCCCGACGACACAGCGGGCACCCGCCGTCGTAGTAGACGGTCAGATCGCAGGCAGTCTCATAATCGACCGGGGGTGACTGTGTGGTGTTTATCATGCTTGCTTTACGTTCGGCCTGTGATGATGGGTCACACGGGTGCACACAGTCGGGCTGCGCGTGGCTGTTCATATCATTTTGATCCGATATAGTTTCACCACGAATTACCAACTAGTTTATCTCGCACCTCCCCAGCCCTAAGCAAGACTACCAATAAGTACACTACCTGACTTCCACGATCTCAGCATCAGGATCAAATGCTAGCCACGCAAATGCGAAGTGTACTCCCTGGTCCAATTGCGTTAATTGCCGACCAGCCAGATCTCCTTCGATACAGCGCCCGAATACATTCCAGTAACTGCGTGTCTGTTCATCAACAACCCGGCCATCCTCTAGCACAAAGGTCAGACGCTGCCCGTCCAGTTCCGCACCAAAAGCCGCCGCAACGGGAATGATTCGGGAGTCGGCTATGATATCAGCATCCAAGGCAGAAGCGGCTGAACTTGCCGCAAGTACGGCTACGGGTGTGCCACCTATCGACAAGTTGAGCAATGGAGTGTCAGCCAGCGGCGTAAGTGGAATCAATTGTGTGTTCCCGCCAAGCTTCACGCTCAATACACGCTCCATGGCTGGCAAACGCGGATCAATATCACCATCAAAAAGAAAAGGATTGTTGTCGATGGCGTCATAGCCTCGATAAGGATTGCTCCCATAGGGGCGTTTGAATCCAGTGTCACGAGACAACACCTTGCCTTCTGCAAATTGCGTTCTGAATTGTTCAAAACTCACGATTTGCGACGGCAACCGAACAAGCTCTACGTCGGTGTAAGCACCTATAATTCCTACGCCGGTGAATTGCTGCCACCAGCTTTCTGTCTGACGGTCGTACATGACAAGGTCACTGTTCCTTAGCCTGCCAGTGGTGCCGAAGTCAAGTACTCGTGTATCGATGCCCTCGCCCACCGTGCGCTCGAACACGATCGATGCGTTGCACAGCGGACAGAAGGTAACTACGATCGGCGTATCGGCAATCTGGTCATTTACGATCTCGTGATACATCAGAATTTGCAAGGGATAGGCCCGTGCCTGGCCACCAAGTGATAACGCAATAACTGGCTCGACGCTTCCAAGCCACTGACTCGCCTTATCAACATTGACGAAGCCAGGCCTGTCGATCGCGGGGATGCCATCACGAGGCGGCCCACCAGTGAGTATTTCGTCGATATTCACTGATCCACGCTCATATTGCGTAAGTGGAAACTCTCCGCGGGGAAATGGCTGGACCTGAGCACTGGCAACGGCTGCCATCAAAACGCCGGGGAGCAGTGTCAGCAGAGCGACTTTTAACTTCAACATTGTTCCATTCCATAACGTGACGCAACGGTTATGAACGTAATCGTGGTAGTTGGTTCGAAAAATACAGCGCTGATCAGCCGTGCACAATTTGGAACGATTTGATTGGGAAGCAGATTTGTATGCTCGCTTTCTTCTGGGAAAAACTGCAAGAAGATTGTCTTTCCCTCAGAAGATTGTCTTTGCTTCAGGTGTCGAGGTCTTTCTTTCTGTCTGACAATCTGCTGTCCAGCAGGTCGCCGGTTTCAGTCAGGATTGGATTAGCGATGATTGAAAAGGCGGTGTTGATCTGTTTCAGTGCGCGCAAGGTTTCTTGATGAATATTGCTGGTCTCGATGCTTTCGGTCAACCCTTCTCGCAACCGCCCAAGGTGCAGACGCTGCATGTTCTGTTCAAGTTCGCGAATGCTTTCCTTTTCTGACAACAGGTCGTGGGCATCGTCGGGATTTCTGGTCATCAGGATATTCAGCGACAGATGAATATTGGATAGAATCCGGTCGTGCAGATCGCTGATCTCCAACTGGCCCTGGCTGGAAAACGCGACGCCTTCCACGTCCAGCCGGCGGGCAAGACCAACCATGTTGCGGGCTATGACGTCGGCAGCCGCCTCCAGATTGACGGCAACGGTGGACAGTTCCATCGAGCGACAGCTGGCGTCCTCATCAAGTCCGCTTCGATCAAGCTTTGCCAGAAACATCTTCAACTTGAAATGCATTTTTCGCACGAGTTTATCGTTGAATTTTATCGACTCCGCCTTGGTGTCGTCCCACTTCAAATAAAGTGACATGACTGATCGAAGCATCGTTTCTACCGTCTCGCCGATATGCAGGGTTTCGCGATTGGCACAGGACAGAGCCCGCTGCGGTTCGGTCAATGTCGCAGGGTCAAGCGCGCTGGCTGGCCCGATCCCGGATCTGGGATTGACGCGCGGTTTCATAACCTTTTCCACGAGCCGTGTCATCGGCCCGATAATCGGCAGAGCGACCAAGGCGATGCCAATGTTAAACACCAGATGAAGGTTGATGACCTGCTGGGCTTCACTGGTGCCTATCCAGGTCCACGGCACATCGCTGATCTTGATAACGAATAACACCAGCGCCGCGCCCCCTCCGCGGAGTGCCAGATTAGCCATGATCATCCGCCGGGCCTCAATTTGAGCGGACATCGTCAGGAAAAACGCAATCATGGCGCCGCCCAGATTGGCACCAAGGACCATGGCAACGGCGGCCAACAGCGGCAACAACCCCTGCGAAACCAGGGTCACAAACAGTAGCACCGCGGCGACGCTGGAATGCACAAGCCAGGCAAACACGGCTCCGATGACGAAGGCCATCAACATGTCGTGCCCCAGGTATTCCATCATCGAGGCCGCGCCAGCGCTGTCGACCAGCGGTGCGGTGGCGTTGCGGATCATGTCGAGCGACACAAAGATCAGCGCCAGCCCGATCAGGACTCGTCCGCTCTGACGTACCCGCCGATGCTGCCCGCGCAGAAACAGACCGACCCCCGCCAATAACAACAGCGGCACCAGCCATGTCTGACGCACCAGCAGCACCTGAGTCACCAACGCCGAACCGACATCAGCCCCTAGCAAGATCGCCAGCCCAGTAGCGGCGAGGATAGTGCCGCCTGACACAAACCCTGACACCATGATCGCCACGGCGGTGGCACTTTGAAGCAGCATTGCAGAAACGGTACCCGTCACCGCTGCCAGCGCACGGCTTTTCGTTGACCGACGCAGCCAAAGTCGCAATTGAACCGTGAACGCACGTTCGACCCCTGTCCGCACCAGGCGCACCGACCAGATCAGCAACGC
>RCMY010001066.1_pt1 | contig 26087 bp, 28 predicted proteins | sample 2041341 | NCBI WGS metagenome assembly RCMY01 (sample SAMN09708234, study PRJNA481090) | Marine sediment metagenome, whole genome shotgun sequencing project.
GGGTCGCCGTCGCCATCCGCGATCGGGACACCGACCTCTGGTTGCGCCCGGACGCCACGTTCGGGGCATGGACCCGGTTCGACGCCGATCTCAGCGGCCCGCCCCAGGATGTCACCTGGACCTTTGCGGTCAATCTGGCGGCGGGAAGCTACGAGGTCGTAACCTACGTCTGGGATGCAGCGGGCAATTCCGACGACACCAAGGCGAAGGTCAAGTTCGTAGTCAGCTGATCGGCTGCAAAGACGCGCGCACGGAAGGCGACAAAGAATGAGGAACGGTATGAAACGGTTTTCGCTGATACTGGCGATCGTGATGGTGGCCGCTGCGACGGTGGCCGCGCCCAATGCGGTGGCGGCGGCAACCGATGTCCAACTCTCCGAGATCATGTATCACCCGGCGTCGGACGACGACCGCGAAGAGTTCCTCGAGCTGCGCAACCTCGGTGCGACGCCGGTCGATCTGACCGGATGGTGTGTCGATGGCATCAGCTTCTGTTTTGCGCCGGGCGCCACCATCGCGGCCAATGGCTACGTGGTGCTCTCGCCCGACGCGGCCGTCTACACTGCGACCTACGGCGGTGCACCCTTCGCAACCTACAGCGGAGGCTTGAAGAACGGCGGCGAAACCGTCACCCTGCTCGATGCCGCCAGCAACACGATCGACGAGGTCAGCTACGACGACGCTGCGCCTTGGGCGATCACACCTGACGAGGGTGGTCCGAGCCTCGAGCGCATCTCGATGACCTCCAACGCCGACGACCCATGGAACTGGGCGGCCGCTACCAACGCTGCCGGCCACACGGTCGGGGCCGTCAACAGCGTCGATGCGGCATCGACGCCGCCGAGTCTGCCCAACGTGTCCGCGATCCCAGCCTCGCCCGGCCCGGGACAGGCCTTGGTTGTCGAGATCGATGCTGTCAACGTCGCCGCCGCACCGACGCTGCGGTATCGGATCGACTTCGGCGCCGAGCAGAGCATCACGATGGCATCGATCGGGGGTGTCCGCTATCGGGCCACGATTCCCGGCCAGAGTGCGGCATCGCTGATTCGTTATCGGGTGACCAGCACCGGTTCGTTCGACCACAGCAACCCCCGTACCGACGATTCGCGCCTGTACCTCGGCGTTGTGGTGACCGACCCCGCCCTCCAGGCGGATCTGCCCGTGCTCGAGTGGTACATCGAGGACGATGACTACGACGACATGCTCGAGAATCATCGCTTCGACAACGTCGAGTTCCCGGCCGTGATCGCCTACGACGGGGTGGTGCACGATGGCGTGATGGTGCGGGTTCGAGGCGACAGCAGCCGCGATCTGCCAAAGGCCTCGATCAACGTGGTGTTCCCGAAGAATCATCTGTTCGACATGCCGGGGCTGTTGTCGAACGAGGTCGATCGTTTCGCGATGAACGCCCAGGCGCAGACCTACCAAGACCCGATCGCCCTGCCGGCGGCCTGGCGGTTCCAAACCGCAGCCGCCGACACCAATCGTGATTACGTGTCGCTCCACGTTCGCAAGAACGCCGAGTTTCAGGGTCTCTACGGGTACGTCGAGTCGACCGACGACAAATGGCGCGAGCGCATCGGCCTCGACGACATCGAACTGTACAAACCGAACCGGCCGTGGGACCTGCATCGGCCGATCGAAGAGCGCTACGACAAGGAGAATCCCGACGACGGTGACTTTACCAATCTGTTGACGATGCTCGACGTGGTCGCGAGCGGTGATCACGACGACCTGTTCGACACGTTCGACATTCCGCAGATGGTCAACTTCGCAGCGATCGAGACGCTCTTGCGCAGCGAAGGTGGTTCGTCGAAGAACTTCCTGATCGGCCTGAACCCTGACACCGGTCGATGGATGGGGTTCATTTGGGATGTCAACAACACCTTCAAGTGCGGGTGCGACTTCGTGCCGCCGTTGACCAATCAGATCCTCGCCGCCCTCATCGCCGACCCGGAGTTCCGTCAGATGCACGACCGTCGGCTTCGCACGTTGCTCGACGAGTACCTGTACACCGGGGTCTGGGAGCAGTACTTCAACGACGTCTTCGCCGAGATCGACACCACGCGAGCGTTGGACCACGCGTTGTGGGGCAACGGCACGGCGCAAGGAGCGCTCGACGACATGCTCGAGCGGCTGCACGACGAGTTCGAGCCCTTCTACATCGATGCACCGCCGATCCCACCGTCGGCGTCGGGGGCGACGCCGATTGTCATCAGTGAAATTCACGCCGATCCCGCTGCGGGCGATGATGCCGAGTTCCTCGAACTCACCAACACCTCGACGACCGAATCGGTCGACCTTTCCCGCTGGGTTCTTGGGGGCGGGATCGACCAGGTCGTGCCGTCAGGAACAGTGCTGCTCCCGGGCCAGGCCGCCGTGTTCGTGAAAGACTCACCGGTGTTCCTGGCCGAATCGGGGAACGGGCTGACGGTGCTGGGCACCTATGGGGGCAAGCTCGCGTCGGGCGGTGAGCTCGTCACGCTCTCCACGGAAGCGGGCGTTCTCGTCGACTCCGTCGACTGGTCCGGTCCGGGCTTCCCGACCACCAATGCCAGTGCTTCGCTCGAGCTCAAGGCGCTGAACCTCGACAACGCGGTCGGTGCGAACTGGCAGCGATCGGCCAACGCAGGCGGAACCCCAGCGGCGCCCAACAGCGTTGGTGCCGACAACCCACCCGATACGGCGACGATCGCTCCGGTCGAAGGCGCTACGGTTCAGGGCCCGACCGTGGTCCTCAGTGGCACCGCAACCGACGACAACGCGGTCGGCGCCGTCGCCGTGCTCGTGCTCGACACGGGAGCCGGTCAGCTTCTCCACCGCGACGGCAGCTACGGTGGTTTCACCGCCGAAGCGTTCCTGATCTCGACACTGGCGAGTCCCAACGCCGCCACGACGAACTGGTCCTTGTCGGTGGATCTGGCGGCTGGCAACTATGAAACCTTCGCCGTGGCGATCGACACCGCCTTCCAATTCGATCCAACCGCTGCCGCGGTCGGATTCGACGTGCAGGTTGATGTTGCCGATCCGGAGGGGTTTGTCACGTTTCCGGTCGGGGTCGATCAGGTTGTGGATTCTCCGGTGGTGATTACTGGAGAGGCAACCGATGATGTTGCGGTCGATCGGGTCGAGGTTGCGATCCGGAATCGGGACACCGGTCTCTGGTTGAATCCCGGTGGCGTGTTCGGGAGCTGGAACAAGTTTGCTGCGGTGGTGACGGGGCCGGTGAACGATGTGGATTGGACCTTCGAGGCGGTCTTGCCTGCGGGTCGGTTCGAAGTGCGCACGTTTGTGTGGGACACCGCCGGCCGCTCCGACGCAACCCCGGCCAAGGTCAAGTTCCTCGTGAGCTAGGCATCCGTCCTCATCATCGGGCCCGGTTGCCCGGTTTGGTCCTACTAGGGTCGTCGTCGTGAATATCGAAGCCGAGCTCGATGCATACGTGCGGGCGAATGGCGCGACCGACGCGCAACGGGCCGAGTTCGTCGACGAACTCGACACCTTGGGCCTCCAGCTGGCGATGCAGCCCGGGGTATCGGTGTTCGCTGCAGCTGACATCGCCGATCAGACCGGCCTGACCGAGACCGACGTTTTCGCGTTTCGTCAGGCGATGGGTTTCGCGACCCCCAGTCCGGACCAGATGATCGGCAGCGCTCGCGATGTGGAGCTGTTCCGCACGTTCGCCGACGCCGCGTCCCTCTTCGGTATGGATGCCATTCTCGGCGCCGCAAGGGTGGTCGGCACCGCAATGGCGACCATCGCTGACGCTGTCACTTCGGCGTTCCTCGTCAATGTCGAGGCGCCGCATCGTGAGCAGACCGGCGTGAGTGACCGTAGTAGTCCCGAAATGATCGAGGTCGCCGGCGTGTTCGTCGATCGGCTGTCGGCTGCCCTCGACGTGGTGCTGCGACGACACCTGCTCGCCGCGCGGCGGATAAGCGAGATCGACATCGTGGGAGGCTTCGAAGTGCAACGAAGCGCAGTCGGGTTTGCCGACATCGTCGGGTCCACCCGCCTCGCCGAAGAACTCCCGATCGCCGAGCTGGGTCGACTCCTCGAGCGGTTCGAGTCCACCGCGCGGGCGATCGTGACCGAGAACGGGGCCCGCACCGTGAAGCTGATCGGCGACGAGGTGATGTTCGCTTCCGTCGACGTCGAGGTCGTCACGCGGATCGGTGTGGAGATTGCCGCGGTCGTCGCAGCCCACCCCGACCTGCCTGCCGTGCGGGTCGGGGTTGCTGCGGGCGACACGTTGCTGCGCGAAGGCGACCTGTTCGGTCCTACGGTGAACCTCGCCGCCAGATTGGCCGGCATTGCCGAACCGGGCACGGCGCTGGTGAGCGCAGCGGTCGTCCTCGGACCCGACTTCATCCGGGGCGAAGAGGAGCGGTACCGGCTGGCTGGCATCGACGAACCGGTCGTTGCCTCGGTGGTGTCGCTCGCCGCTGGCTAGTCGACCGGAACCGGTTGCTCGGTGACGATCTCGACGGTGCTTCGGCCGATCGGGTTGGCGCCGTCGGCGTCGAGAATACCTGCGAGAAACAGGTTGCCCCAGTCGTCGTGGTCGGTCAGCACATTTAGCGATGCGTCCTCGTTGATCTCGGCCGACAGCCCGATGTCGACGGTGTCGCCGTCGACATTCCAGTCGATACCGACGCCCCCGCACACACCGACGGTCTCGTCGAGGTTGTTCTCGTCGAGGCTGGCGTAGGTGCCGTGCGAGTAGTCGAGGAGACCGTCGCCGTCGACGTCGCAGTTCGTATCGACACCCGGGAACTGGTACCGATAGCTCATGATCGAGTTGTAGTTGGGCTTCCGATTGCGATCCTCGTCGCCGCCGTGGCGCAACCCGATGTTATGGCCGAGCTCATGCATGACGGTTTTCGCGACGTTGCCGGTCGAGCCATAGCAGTACAGCGACACGATCATGTCGTCGCCGTTGACCTCGGCTTGGCCGGAGCTGGTCGAGTTGGTGCCGTAGCGATGGGGCAGGAGGGTGTAGTGGAAGTAGCCGTTGCGCTTGGTGGCGAAGTTGGCCGCTTTGATCGACTGGTAGTCGCCGCTGCTGACTCCTCCGGCGATCACGCCGTCGGCGTCGGGGACCAGGTTCCCGCCGGAGTGGGGACCGAAGCCGGCATCTTGGCCGTAGTCGCTCACCACGTGAATGCCGCTACTGCCGTCGGGGTTGAGAACCGGAGCGGTCGCGAATGCGGCGCTGTACTGGGCGGCTATCGCTGCGGTCGGCTGATGGGAGTGGGCTCCGCAGACGGCCGGTTCGGCGTTGTCGTCGAACCAATCGAATTCGAGCAAGATGTCCTGTCGAAGCGGGCTGACGCCGAAGGCCGGAAGGTACAGCCCGTCGACGGTACCGAGCACTTCGTCCCCGTCGCTGATCGAGTCGCCGTCGGTGTCGCTTTGCAGCGGGTCGGTCCCCGTGTCGCCCTCGTCGACATACGTGCCGGTGTTGGTTTCGAAGAGGTCGGGCAAGCGGTCGCCGTCGGTGTCGGTGAGCGGGGTGCACGTGGGCGTCGCGCCCCCGGTACCCGCAGTGGCGGCGACGTGGGTTGTCGACACCGTGCCGAGGTTGGCGACTGTGCCGCCGATGATGCCGCTCCAGTCGCCGACGTTGTCGTACGCGGTGATGTCGATGGTGTAGCTCGAGCCACTTGTGAGGCCGGAGAGTTCGCACGCGATCGCTGGGCCGTTCACCGTCGCCACGGTGCCGTTGATATCGATGTTGTAGTAGTCGACGAAGCCACCGGTGTCGTCATCGACCGCGGTGGACCAGCGCAGCGTGAGGACGCCGCCGACATCTTCGACGGTGGCCGCCGTCGTTCCTGTGAAGTACGGGACACACGCGGCAGCGATGGCGAGGAAGCCGAAGACCAACAGCGCTCGTCGGCCGGCTTTGAAGACGGTTTTGTACATGGTTCGCGAAGGTATCGCGAAACCGTTCGGTGCGAAATGCGCCGGAAGACCCCTACTCGGTGATGCCGAAACGCTCGAGTCCGTACGCTTCGATCGCGTTGCCGCGAAGCACGGCGTAGCAGTCGTCGGCGTCCATACCGGCCGCGACGAACAATTCGTGAGCGACCTTGCGGGAGTGCGGGAATGTTCCGTCGGAGTGGGGGTAGTCGGTCTCGAACAAGATCTGCGAGGTTCCGACGTCCTCACGGCATTTGAGTCCGTGGAGGTCGTCGAACACGCATCCGTACACCCGCCCCTTGATCTGTTCGCTCGGGAGGACGGGTCCGCCGACGCCGCCTCGACCGTCGGCCCAGACCGCATCCATCCGCTCGAGGTGGAACGGCATCCATCCGACCTGGCTTTCGGCGTAGGCGATCTTGAGCTCGGCAAACCGCTCGATGGTGCCGGAGAACACCCAATCGGTCAAGGACCCCTGGGCGTTCTGCGCGTACAGACTCATCGACGTGGCCAAGGGAGCATCGTCGGACGTCGACGGCATCGACGAGGACGACCCGATGTGCATCGAGACGGTTGTATCGGTGTCCTGGCACGTGGCCCACAGCGGGTCCCAGTCGCCCGTGTACATGGAGGGCAGACCCAGCTTTGACGGGTTCTCGGTGAAGGCGATGGCGAAGCTGCCCTTGTCGGCACAGCGTCGTACCTCGGCGGCGGCGAGTTCTGCGTCCCAGAGCGGCACCAACGTGAGCGGGATGAGTCGTCCCTTGCCGGCGCCGCCGCACCACTCGTCGATCATCCAGTCGTTGTAGATCTGCAAGCAGGCCAGGGCGAGCTCTTTGTCGTCGCGTTCGAGGAACCCTTGGCCCGCAAATCGCGGGAAGATGTTGGGGTAGTTGATCGCGGCTTCGACGTGATTTTCGGTCATGTCGGCGAGTCGGGCCGTTTGGTCATAGGTCCCCGGACGCAGGTCTTCGTAGGTCGCGGCCACGTTGCGCTGTTCGTCGCGGGGAATGCCCGCCGGGGCGTGCAGCAATCCGGTGGGCACCTCGATGTCCTCGAACAGCCAGATGTCGCACAGCTGGCCGTCGTCGGTGCCGCGGGTGTACCCGTAGTGGCCGCCCTTGAACTCGAGCCGCACCTTGTCGCGTACGACCCGAGGGCCTCGTTCTCGCATGCTCGCGGGCAGCTCGCGTTGCCACAGATCGCGCGGTTCCATGATGTGATCGTCGACAGAGATGATCAACGGGAGTTCGTGCTCGGCTGGGGTCATGGGTTCTGCTGCTTTCTGGGCGAGGGTTTCTGGGTGAGGGTTTCTAGGTGAGGAGATTGCGGACGTGGGCGTGTTCGTTGGCGCTGCGCACCGTACGAATTCCGTTGGAGGATGCTCGCACCCGGGTGATTCCCGTGTAGTCGGGCGACAACTGGTACGGGTCTTTCATACCGAGGAGGGTGCCGAGATACACGCTGGTGACCATACCGTGGCAGAACGCAGCGACCGTCTTCCCGCGATTGGTCGAGATGAGATGATCGAACCCGGTGACGACCGTGTCACGGAACACCTCATAGCCCCCGACGCCGTCGAAGATCGCCATCGGGTTGACGGTGAAGGTCTTGTAGACCTCGTCGTCGGGGGTGATTTCATCGCCCGGGATATAGGTGCTGCTCGTGTGGTCGACTTCTTTGAGTTGCTCGAGGAGTTCGATTTCGAGGCCCAGGAGTGACGCTAGTGGCATCGCGGTTTGATGCGCTCGTTTCATGGGGCTGGCGGCGACGTGATCGATACCTTCGTGCTGGAGGAAGTCGGCAACGGCTTGGGCCTGCTGATGGCCGATGGGGGCCAGCTCGGGGTCGGCCGTGCCTTCGCCTTCGCCCCGCTCGTCACGAACGGGTCTGGCGTGGCGAATAATGATCAAATCCATTCCTCGGTTCTAGCGGAGTCGATGGTGAATCGTGTACTCCACCCGTGAACTCCCACGGTTGATCGATCGCTTCCACGCACTCACAGATCGAGCCGCGCTCGCCGATAGGAGCGGGTGACGGTTGACGAAGAATTTACCGAACAGTTCAACTCGGCGGTAGCGGAGATCAACGCGCGCAATCGGCAGTCGGCAAAAGCCGATGATGAGCGCGCGAACCTGTGGCTCACCCACCACTGGGCCGATCAGTACGACCGCTGCGCGGTTGTTGGCGGTCGTCACGTTTGCCGACGTTGTTTGGTGTTCTACCCGTTGTCGGCGCTGCTCGTGCTGCTCAGCTTTCTCGGCATTGTCCCTTGGCCCGGCGGCTGGGATACGGCAATCATCTGGACCCTGTCGGCGATTGGCTCGCTCGACTTCGCCAGCGAACAACTCGGCATCACGTCGTACCGTCCGCGCCGCCAGGTGGGAGCGACGATCCTCATCGGCATCGCCTTCGGTCGAGCCGCTGGCATCGAGCTGCAGGACCGTTGGAGCGGGCAGTTCTGGGCCCCGCTCCTGACCTATGGCGCCCTGTGGCTTGCCCTGGCCGCCTGGGGAAATCGAAGCCGGTTCCGCGACACCGTCACCGAACCGACGAATACCTAGACGAGAAGCAGTAAGGCGAGCAGCAGCTAGACGACGAACAGGACGACGAGCAGCAGCAACAGCAGAACGGCGCTGCCGATTTGGATCGCAAGCTGTCTGTTGTGCCGCATGCGCGACTGGTTGACGCGCATGACCAACGACTCGTCGGTGAGGTCTTCGCGTGGCAGCTGCGCCGGAGCGGCGTCGTGAGCCGGCTCGGCGAGGGTCCAGCTCGACGGTGCAGCGTGCTCGTGCGTGCGAAGCGGTCGCTCTTCCGCGGTGACCTCCACATCTTGCGGTGGCAGGGCCAGCTCGGCTTGATCGATGCCATCGGAAACCTCGGTGGCACCGACGGTCTCGACCTCCGGAACCATCTCGACACGCTTTTTGGTGACACGGTCTTTGGTGACACGGTCTTTGGTGACACGGTCTTGACGGGGAGGGTCCTTCGGAGCCGGGTGGTCGGCCGCCGGCCTGACCCATTTGGTCGAGGGGGCAGCAGCGACGTTGGCCGACGCGTCGTTGTCGTGAAGTCGGTGCAGTTCGTGGGCCGCTCGGTCGATCTCTGCGAGCCCGATGGCCCAAGACTCGATGGCGCCTGGTTCGGTGCCGATCACGTGATCGCCAACCGTGGCGCCGGGGAGCACCCGGGTATAGGCCGGGGGACCGCGGAGATCGCCCACCGCGCCGGATACCTCGACCGAGCCCGAGTTGTTGGTGACGCGACCGGTGACGCGCCCGAGAACGATCAGGTGGCCGCCTTCGACCGCGATGTCGCCGTCGACGCAACCGTGCACCACCAAGGTGCCGGCCAGGAGTTCGACCGGTCCGGTAGCGGTCCCGGTGATCTCGACGCGCCGGGTGACGGTGAGTAGGCCATCGTGGGATTCGATGTGGCCGGAGGCGGGGGTTGCGTCATTCATTCGTGGGTTCCTCGAACAGTGCGGGCTCCACCCGGTCCCAACGCTAGCTTCTCTGCCATGGTCGAAACCAACTTCTCGAATCGCATTACAGAACTGTTGGGCATAGAGCTACCGATTGTACAAGCGCCAATGGGCTGGATCGCGCGATCGCAGCTGGCTTCTGCGGTGTCGAATGCCGGCGGATTGGGCATCATCGAGACGTCATCGGGGGAGCTGGATCAGATCAAGCTCGAAATCGCCATGATGAAAGACCTCACCGACAAGCCCTTTGGGGTCAACATCGCCCAGGCGTTTGTGAGCGACCCGAATATCGTGTCGTTCGTGGTCGACCAGGGGATCGGCTTCGTCACCACGTCCGCCGGTAGCCCCATGAAGTACACCGAGCCCCTCAAGGACGCCGGCCTCACCGTCTTCCACGTCGTCCCCACGCTGAAGGCAGCGCTCAAGGCGATCGAGGCCGGGGTGGACGGTTTGGTCGTCGAGGGGGGAGAAGGCGGGGGATTCAAGAATCCGCGGCCGGTGTCCACCATGGTGCTGCTCCCGCTGATCGCGTCGAAGTTCGACGTGCCGATCATCGCCGCGGGTGGTTTTGTCGACGGCGCAACCATGGCCGCAGCGTTCGCGCTCGGCGCCGAGGGTATTCAGATGGGTACCCGCATGGTCAGCGCCGCAGAGTCGCCGGTGCACGACAACTGGAAGCAAGCCATCCTCAACGCCGCAGAAACCGACACGGTGTTCCTCAACAGTCATGCCTCGCCGGCGTTGCGGGCGCTTCGTACCGAACGCAGCTCGGCGTTGCAGTTCGACACCGATCAGAACGCCTTCGGCCAGTTCGGCGATCCACAAGGGTTGTACTTCGGTGGCGACATGGAAGCCGCGATTGCGTTGTCGGGCGAAGTGGCGGGCCGCATCGAAGCGATCGAGCCGGTGGCCGACATCCTGCGGGACTGCGCCGCAGAATGCCGCTCGATACTGGCCGACCTGAACCGGCAATATTGTTAAGAAAGTGAGACCGGCGTTGCTACTTCGGCGAAGAAGTCGTTGCCCTTGTCATCGACGACGATGAAGGCGGGGAAGTCCTCGACGTCGATGCGCCACACGGCTTCCATGCCGAGCTCGGGGTAGTCGAGCACCTCGATGTGTCGGATCGAGTCTTTTGCGAGGCGGGCGGCCGGGCCGCCGATCGAGCCCAGGTAGAACCCGCCGTGGGTCTGGCACGCGTCGGTCACCTGTTTGCTGCGGTTGCCCTTTGCGAGCATGACCATCGAACCGCCGTGGCTCTGGAACAGGTCGACGTACGGGTCCATACGGCTGGCCGTGGTGGGCCCGAACGAGCCCGACGCGTAGCCCTCGGGCGTCTTTGCCGGCCCCGCGTAGTAGACGGGGTAATCACGGAGGTACTCGGGCATCGGTTCGCCCGCGTCGAGAAGTTCTTTGATCTTTGCGTGGGCGATGTCACGAGCGACGACGACGGTTCCCGTGAGCGACAGGCGCGTCCTCACCGGGTACTGCGACAGTGTGCTGCGGATCTTGTCCATTGGCTCGTTGAGGTCGATGGCGACAACCTCCGACGACAGGTCGGCTTCGGTGGCCTCGGGAAGAAAACGGGCGGGGTCGGTCTCGAGCTGCTCGAGGAAGATGCCCTCCGAGGTGATCTTGGCCTTCGCCTGCCGGTCGGCAGAGCACGAAACAGCGATGGCTACCGGGTTGCTTGCGCCGTGCCGTGGAAGTCGGATGACGCGTGCGTCGTGCAGAAAGTATTTGCCGCCGAACTGGGCGCCGATGCCTATGGATCGGCTGTGCTCGAGGAGCTTCTGCTCCCACTCCAGGTCGCGAAATCCACGGCCGCTCGTCGACCCGGAGGAGGGCAGGCTGTCGAGGTAGTGCGCCGAGGCGTACTTCGCGGTCTTCAGCGCGTACTCGGCGGAGGTGCCACCAACGACGATGCCGAGGTGGTACGGCGGACACGCCGATGTTCCAAGCGAACGCATCTTCTCGTCGAGAAACGACAGCAGACTCTGGGGATTCAGCAGCGCCTTGGTTTGTTGATAGAGGAAGCTCTTGTTGGCGGAGCCGCCACCCTTGGCCATGAAGAGAAACTTGTAGGAGTCACCCTGATCGGCGTAGAGCTCGATCTGGGCCGGCAGATTGTTGCCGGTGTTCTTCTCTTCGAACATCGAAAGCGGTGCGAGCTGTGAGTAGCGCAGGTTCGACGTCTGGTAGGTGTTGAAAATGCCGCGGCTGATGGCCTCGGCATCGTCGAAACCCGTCAGGACATACTGGCCCTTCTTCCCCATCACGATGGCCGTGCCGGTGTCCTGGCACATCGGGAGCACGCCGGCGGCGGCGATGATGGCGTTCTTCAACAACTCGATCGCGACAAATCGGTCGTTGGCGCTGGCCTCGGGGTCGTCGAGGATGCCCGACAGCTTTTCCAGGTGACTGGTGCGCAGGTGGTGCGAGATGTCGCGCATCGCTTCGGCCGTCAGCAACTCGAGCGCCTCGGGCTCGACCTTCAGGAATCGCTGGTCGCCCAACTCCACCGTGGAGACACCCTCGGTCGTGATCAAGCGATACTCGGTGGTATCGGCGCCGAGGGGGAGTATGTCGGTGTAGCTGAAGTCGTCCACGGATTGGAGGGTAGTCAAAACCCATCCGTCGTGACGTGCCGGGACTCATCAGTTCTGTCGCCGTGCCGATAGGGAGTCATGTCCGATCTCGACCTGGTCGATACCCTCGGCGACCTCTTCGCATCGTCGGTTGCCGCCAAGATCCGCGAACACCTGCCGTCGGACGGCGTTTTCGTCGATGTCGGTGGTCACGGCGGCTATTACACGATGGTTGCGGCGAGACGAACGCGACTCGACGGCCGGGTTGTCGTCATCGAGCCGGTGGACTCGAACGCTGCGTGCATTCGGAACTCCCTCCGCCGGAACGGGTTCGGCAACGTCGCGATTTTCGAGCAGGCCGCATCGGATGTCTCGGGCACCGCCTTGCTCGCACTCGAGCCGGCCGATCCCGACACCGGCCTCGTCCATGCGTCGGTGGGACCGGTCACCATGTCGTTGGAGACGGAACGATGCGTTCCGGCGATAGCACTCGACGACCTCGCCATCGACGAGGGGCTGGATCGTCTGGACGTGCTCGTGATCGATTCCGATGGTCATGAGTTCGAAATTCTCGAAGGCGCCGCCATGGTGCTCCGGACACTCCGCCCCGCCGTGATGATCACCGTCGTGCCGAGCGATGAAGTGGAAACGATTGAGCTGCTCGCACTGTCGGGCTACGAGACCGCGCGTATCGCCGAACGTGTCGGACAACTCTTGCTCCTCGGGCAGCCTCCGGCCGCGCCCTAGCGCCAGCAACGACGCATCGAGTTCGCTAGGGAAACAGTCGCGCGTCGTCGGGGTAGGGGAAGAAGTCGGGTAGGTCACCAGCGTCGTGTTGGCTCTGCATTCTTTTCCACCACTCGACCGTGAAGAGCTCGCCGTGGTGTTCGCGCATGACCGGCCAGAGGTCCTTCGGGAACCACATGAACGTTGGGAACTCCTCGGGGAACACATCGTTCGGGGCGACGGAGAACCACGGCTGTGACGACATCTCGTCGTCGTAGTTGGTGGTCTCGGGCACCGCTCGAAAGTTGCACTCGGAGAGCAGCGCCAATTCGTCGTAGTCGTAGAACACGACCGCTCCGTGGCGAGTGACGCCGAAGTTCTTGCTGAACAGGTCGCCCGGAAAGATGTTGGCTGCGGCCAGATCTTTGATGGCTTGGCCGTATTCGATGACGGACGCCTTGGCCCGGTTGAACCCCACCTCGCGTAGGTAGAGGTCGAGCGGATAGAGGCGGCGTTCGGTGTACAGGTGTTTGATGATCACCTGGTCGCCGTCGACCTCGACGGTGCCGGCGGCTTCGGACAGCAGCTCATCGAGCAATTCGTCGGTGAAGCGGTCTCGGCTGAATGACAGATTTTCGAACTCCTGCGCGTCGACCATGCGGCCCACCCGGTCGTGTTGGAATACCAGCCGATAGCGGTCCATCACCTCGTTTCGGGTGGTCTTCTTGGGCGGCGCGAAATGATCTTTGATGATCTTGAAAACCACGTCGAACGAGGGCAGGGTGAACACGTTCATCACCATGCCCTTGGTGCCGCGAGCGATTTCGAAGCGTCCGGTGGAATGCTCGAGGTGGCGGTAGAACGCACGGAACAAGGCCGTCTTCCCGTGCTGGCTGTAGCCGATGGCGGTGTAGAGCTCGGCGATCGGTTTCATCGGCATCATCGACTTCAGGAAGCCGATGAGCTCGCCGGGGTTGTCCCATTCGACGTGGAAGTAGCTGCGGGTGAACGAGAACAATCGGCTGGCATCGCTCTCGCTCAGCAGTACCGCGTCGACGTGCAGGCCGTCTTCCTCGTGGAGCAGGGCCAAGACGAAGGGAATCACGCGGTTGAGTCGACGAACGCGACCGATGAGGTACGCACCCTTGTTGCGATAGAAGACCGGCAACAACATGTCGATACCGTCGAATGCCGCAGCATCCCAGGAGTCGGTGCACGCAGCATCGAGTCGCTCGGCGACCATCTTTGCTTCGCCGTCGATGTCGGCGAATGGTGCCTGGAGGTCGAAGGTACGCAAGATCTCGACGACCGCTTCAGCGGACGTGCCGTGCCGCAGGAACGTGGCGACGGCCATCGACTCGAGTTCGCTGCGGGGGAACGCGGTGGTGCCGAACCAGCGGAACTCGAGGTCCTCGTCGACGCCAATCGTGGTGAAGACCCGACGGGTGACCGAATTGAAGAACGTTTCCGAGAGCTCGAGATCGTCGCCGCCCGAGATGAGCTCGGCGTAGTGCCGGCGCGTGTGGCGCCACTGGGCGCGTTCGTCGATGCCGCGCGGGAGGTTCTCGTTGATGCGGGCGACCGTGCGTTCCACCGCGGACTTGTGCAGAGCGAGGCGCTGATGCGCATCGAACTGGTTGAGGTGCCACTCGCGTCGTTCGAACCGAAGCTGCGCCCGTCGGGTCACCGAGACGAAGTCGCCCTGGAAGCTGTCGAAAGCATCGCTGATCTGTTGGGCGATGAGTTCGGCGGCGGCGTCGGAGACGGCTTGTTCATCATTCACGGCCGACAGCTTAGGAGGCTCGCTGCGGGTGGCCTCGGTCGGTTACCCTCGCCCCGTGCCCGAAGAACTGCGGATCGATCTCGACACGCCTGACGAGAGCGGCCTTTCGGCGATCGAACGCACGGTCGCCCGCGACGAGATTCGCCAGCTCGCCTACCGGTACGCGCAGGCAATCGATCGTCGCGACGCCGATCTGATGGTGTCGTTGTACACCCCGACTGCCCGATTTGGTTCGTACGGCGAAGGTCACGAGGCATTGCGTGCACTCACCATCGGTTCGCTCGAGGGCATCGGCTTGGCCGTGCTTCTCATCGGCAACCATGTGATCGACTTCGCCGACCCACACCACGCGACGGGCCAGGTCTGGTGCCGCGGCTACATCGATGACCACGCCGAGGGCTTCATCGAACAGATGATTCGTTACGACGATCGGTACGTGTACGAGGACGGGAAGTGGTTGTTCGTGTCGCGCAAGCACATCCTCTGGTACGGCGTTCGCACCGCCGAACATCCAATGGATCAAGAGCCCGCCAACTGGCCACAGCGCCAGGTTGGCACCGGGACAGCGAACGATCTGCTGCCACCAAACTGAACGCCCGAGCGTTTAGCCTCACGGCATCGAGACCGAGCAGGAACAACTCCAAACCGACACGCGAATCGCGTCGTTTCTGAACCAAGAATTCGACGAGGCCCAGCTGGCCCGAGATCTCGATTTCCGCGCCCGGAAGGTTCGTCGCTCCGTGGGCATCGGCCTTGCCCTGCTGGTCTGCGCGGTGGTGGCATTCCTCCTGACCCGACCCGATGCCGAACCCGCAGCGCGCGAGGAAGGCGGGTTGCGTTTCGCCGAACCCGACGCACCCGCAGCCGACTTTGCCGAGGTCGTCACGCCCGATGCGGTCGATCCGGCTCTCGTCACCCGCTTCGACGTGCCCGTCGTGGTGGCAGCCGGCGACGGCCCCCGTTCGGAACGCATCGAGCTCGACCCACCGGCCAACCTCCTGCCGGCCGAACCCGGCGCCGTCGTCGCCGGGGTTGCCCGAGCGGGAGGCGATGGTCGGCTCATTCTCGTTGGGCCCGACGGTTGGCTCGACGGCGCGTGTGTGCTGGCGCAAACGACCTCGGCGCAGCTGCGGCCATTGAGCTCGCTGCACTTCGCCGCAACCACCGACAGTTGTGGTCTGAATCCCGTGGGCCAACCGGCGGAGGTCATCTGCCGTGGCGACAACGCCGTCATCTTGTCCCTCGACATTCCGCAGGGCGCCGTGGCACTGCCCGAGGGTGGCACCGGATTCGCCGACTCGGTGCGACTGCAGCTGGTCGGTGCCGCCGAGGGATACGAGACCATGACGATCCGTGGCGCCATCGATGTCGCCGACGATTCGGTGATCGACGTGCCCGAGGTTGGCGGACCACCGGGAGCCGAGGTGACCGTCGTTCTCGGCGGTGCAGGAGCTCGCGCCACCTGCACGTTCACCTCGTGACCCCCAAGTCAGTCCACTCGGCATAGTATCGGCGCCATGTGTGGGCGATTCGTGTCCTCGTCGCAACCGGACGAGATAGCCAAGTACTTCGGCGCCGACGTGGTCGGCGAGACGCTCTTGGCGCCCAACCACAATACCGCTCCCACCAGCCAGGTCTTGGTGGTGCGTGACCGGCGCGAGCCCGACGCTCCGGAGACCACTTCCAGGACGCTCGAGTTGTTGTACTGGGGCCTCATTCCGATCTGGGCGAAAGACCGGAAGATCGGTGCGAAGATGATCAACGCCCGCTCCGAGACACTGGCCGAAAAGAACTCGTTCAAACGGTCGTACGCCAAGAAGCGCTGTATTCTCCCCGTGGATGGCTTCTACGAGTGGGAGCCGATCGAAGGCCAAAAGGCCAAACAACCATGGTTCATCTACCGCCCCGATGGCGAACCATTCGCCTTCGCCGGGTTGTGGGAAACGTGGCGCGGTCCCGATCGGGATGGATCCGAAACGGTGCATTCGTGCACGATCATCACCGGACCGCCCAACGACAAGATGGCCGAGATCCACCACCGCATGCCGGCCATTTTGCCTCCCGACGCCTGGGACCTCTGGCTCGATCCCGATGTGCGGGACATCGAACAGGTCGCACCACTGCTCAAGCCGGCACCGTCCGAACTCATCGCCATGCACAGGGTGAGCGCCGACGTGAACAACGCCCGTAACAAGGGTGAACACCTCATGGCGGCGATCTCGTGATGCTGGTGATGTCGGGGAAATCGTGTTGACGCAGAATCCGGGATGGCGCCGACAGTTCCGCTACAGCGTGCTGCGATGGCAGGCTCGGCTCGACACCCAGGGGTCTGACCGTGTCCTGCCCTGGGTCTACGCCACGATGTTGTTCACGATGCTCGTGTTGTTGTCGCTGGCGCGCTACCGGTCGTTGGAGAACGGCGCCGATCTCAGCCGCTTTCTGCAAGGGGCTTGGCTCATCGGCGAAGGCCGGTCGCCGCGCAGTGCGCTGTCGGGCGAGCATCTGTTTTCCGGTCAGGTCCCGCTCATCTTCTGGCCGCTGGCCCAAGTTTCGCGACTCAGCTTCATCCCGACGGCGCCGTTGTTACTCGTCGTGCAATCGTTCGCCATCAGCTGTTCGGTGGTGCCGATCTTCCTCATCGCCCGCCGGGTCTGCAACCTGCGTGTCGGTGCGGCATCGGCCATCGTGTTGGCCTTTGCGCTGTATCCGGCGGCCCAAGATCTGAACCTGGCCGACTTTCATCCCGAGGCACTGGCCATCGCTCCGATGATTGCCATGTGCCTGGCGGCGTTTCGCGACCGGTGGCTTCGTTTCGCGATCTTCGCCGTGTTGGTGGTGGCGTGTCGGGCCGACTTCGGCTTTGCTATCGCGGGATTCGGCCTGCTGCTTGCGATCCGAGGCGAACGTCGAATCGGGGCTGCCGCATTCGTGGGGGGTGCGGCGTGGACGATCCTTGCCGTCACCGTCATCCATCCCCAACTCTCGACCTCGTCCAACGTCGAGTACCTCGGCGCCTACGGCGATTCCGTCGGTGGCGTCGTATGGGGAATGCTCACCAATCCCGTCGAAGTGCTCTCCGAGGTGTTCTCCCGCGACAACTTCGATTCGCTCGTTCGCCTCTTCGCCCCGCTTTTGTTCCTGCCGCTCGTCGCGCCGCGCTACTTCCTGCCGATCGTCCCGTTGCAGCTGGTGTATCTGGCGGCAGCCGTCCCTGAGGGTCCGTACGGGAATCCGCAACTGGAGGTCCCCGCGACGGCGTTCCTGTTCGTGGCGGCGTGCTTCGGCATGGCCAAGATCGGCACCCTTGGCGTCGAGCGAATCACCGTGAATCGCCGCATTCTCGGTGCGTTCATTCTGACCGGGTTGGTGTTCTTTGCGAGAGATGCCGCCAGCACCCCCTACGAAGAGCCGTGGAACTGGTACGCCCGAAGCAGCACCGACCAAGCTCGACTGGCGGCGATCGAGTTCATTCCCGACGATGCGTCGGTGCAGGCGTCGCCCAACGCGCTTTCCCTGCTGGCAGAGCGCGAGGCTGTGTATCTCCTCGACACCGCCAGCACCGTGGTGGCGGCCGAGCGCACGCTGGTCGGCGCCGACTACGTGCTCTTCGACCGCGACGCAACCGCCGATTGGTCGTCGGTCTGGCTCACCAACTTCGACCGCAACATCCGCGACGACGGCAGATACGAGCCGGTCTACTTCGCGAGCGGCATCACGTTGTATCGACGCACCGGAGCGCCGGTCGTTGCGACCTAGAAGTACACAGTCGCTTGCGCTTTTCTACGGGGCCGAGGCGGCATCGACAGCCGCGGCGTGACCGAGTTCACGCAAGGCGGCACGGATGTTCTCGGCCGAATTGTCGAGGGCGACGGGCCCGGGATCGCTGCCGCTGCCGAGTTTGAAATCGCCCATGTCGTCGATTGCGAGGACATGCAAGTGGGTGTGGGGCACGTCGAAGCCGGCGACGAGGAGCCCGATGCGAGTGGGGGAGTAGACCGCCTTGACCGCGTTGCCCACCGCGTGGGCGACCTCCATCGCGTGGCCGGCCACGTCGGCCGGAAGATCGGTCCACTGATCGATCTCTCGGCGCGGCACGACGAGCGTGTGACCAGGTCGGACCGGGTTGATGTCGGTGAACGCGACGACGGTGTCGTCTTTCCACACGAAACGTCCGGGAATGTCACCGGCGATGATCATCGAGAAAACGGTAGGCATGAGCCGAGTCTAGGATGTCGACGATGTTCCATCGTCCCGACGAAGCCGGTGATAGCTCGGCCGAAGAAGCCCCCTCGCTGCACACCGGACTCGCGAGCTGGGGGCCATTTCTCACCGCACCGAACGTCATCACCTTGGCGCGGTTGTGTTGTGTGCCGCTGTTCCTGTGGCTGCTTTTCAGCCGGGACAATCGTCATGCTGCGGCATGGTTGTTGGGTGGCCTCGGTGCCACCGATTGGGTCGACGGCTTCATCGCACGTCGGTTCGACCAAGTCTCGGAGTTCGGCAAGATCTTCGACCCGACCGCCGACCGCATCATGTTGTTGGTCGGTGTGCTCGCCATCGCGGTCGATGGATCCGTCCCCTGGTGGTTCGCGATTCTCACGCTGATCCGCGAGGCGCTCGTCGCGGCCGCGGCCATCCTGCTCGGAATCCTCGGCGCCCGGCGATTCGACGTCACCTGGTGGGGCAAGTGCGCGACATTCGGCCTGATGTTCGCCTACCCACTCTTCTTGGCCGCCAACGCCGATCTCAACTGGTCGAGCGTGGCCGAGGTGCTGGCGTGGCTGTGCGGGGTTCCGGGACTCGTGTACGGCTACATGTCGCTGGCCCAATACATTCCGAAAGCTCGGGAAGCGTACGCGGAGTCCAAGCTCGGGTAAGTTGTTCAGCATGAACGTGCCAGATGATCTGCGATATTCGAGCGACCACGAATGGGTTCGGGTCGAGGGTGACGTCGTGCGGGTGGGCATCACCGATTACGCACAAGATGCGCTTGGCGACGTCGTCTACGTCGAATTGCCCGAAGCTGGTGTCGACGTCGAATCCGGTGGCGCGATGGGCGAAGTCGAGTCGACGAAGTCGGTATCCGACATCTACGCACCGGTCGCCGGGTCGATCACCGAGGTCAACGACGAGTTGGCCGACGCGCCCGAGCGTCTCAACGAGGATCCCTACGGCGACGGGTGGATTTGCACGATCGCGCTCGCCGACGCCGGCAGCGTCGACGCGCTCATGGATGCCGTTGCGTACCGGGCACTGATCGAGGAAGCCTGATGCCGTCCGACCCGCACTGCCCGAGCTGCGGACACGAGAACCCCGTCGGGGCAAACTTCTGTTCGTCGTGCGGACGGCAACTGGTCGACGCCAACGATGCCCCAACCGGGGCGATCGAAGTGATCGATCTCTCGGTCGCCCCGGCGGGAACCGCCGAAGAACGAGAGCACGACGAGTTCGACGAGGACCGCGCTCGGTTTCCTGCCGGTGTCGGCCTCTTCATCGTGCAACGAGGTCCAAAGGCCGGCTCGCGCTACGCGCTCGACCAACCGGTCACCTCGGCTGGGCGCCACCCAGAGAGCGACATCTTCCTCGACGACATCACCGTCAGCAGGCGCCACGCAGAAGTGACGAGCGACGACGACGGGTACGTCGTGCGCGACGTCGGGTCCCTCAACGGCACGTATCTCAACCGCGACCTCATCGGCGACCAGCCCGCCCGCATGCACGATGGCGACGTGCTGCAGGTTGGGAAGTTCAAGTTGCTGTTCCTACTCGGGACGTCCTGACCAGCCGATGACCGCCGCCGAGAGCCGAGTCATCGGTGACGTCCTGCACGAACTCCAAGGTGAGTTTCCCGATATCACGTTGTCGAAGATTCGGTACCTCGAGAGCCAGGGACTCGTGACCCCGGACCGAACCGGTTCGGGCTATCGCAACTTCGACGAAGCCGACGTGGCGACCTTGCGTTGGGTGCTGCGTCAACAGCGAGACCATTTTTTGCCGCTCAAGGTGATCGCCGCCCGATTGGCGGAGAACGGTGGTATCCCCGAGGGTGACGTGGGCGGCGCCGATCAACCGCAACCAGCGCCGAGCACTCGTACCGTCAAGCTCCTCCCGATCGACGGTTCGGTTTCGATGTCGATCGAAGACCTCGCTGCGGCCGCAGGGCTCGGGGTGGATGACGTACGCGATCTCGAGAAGTTCGGGATCATCGAAGGCATCGCCATGCAGCGGCGAATCGTCTACGACGGGTCGGCATTGTTGGTGGCCCGGGTCGCGGCGCAGTTCGCCGAGTTCGGCGTCGAACCTCGTCACCTTCGGATGTTCAAGGTGGCGGCCGAACGCGAGGCCGGCGTGATCGAGCAGGCCATGTCCACCCGGAAGCCACACGAACTCGACGAGATCGTCGCCCTCGGCGCGGAGATGCGGTTGGCGTTGTTGCGGCACCTGCTTCATGACCACGTCAGCTGAGGTTCTCCTCGACGCCGACGAGCTCGACGCGATCGTCGTCCGGCTCGCGGCCGAGCTCTCCGCTGCACATCCGCAGGGCTGTTTGTTGGTGGGCCTGCTCAAGAGTTCGGTCGTGCCATTGGCCGATGTGTGTCGAAAGATGACCGTGCCCGTACAGATCGACTTTCTGGCGCTGTCGGCATACGCCCCCGACAGCGGCCGGGTCCAGCTCATGAAGGATCTCGACGACGACATTGCCGGTCGGCACGTCGTGCTCTTCGTCAATCTGGTCGACACGGGCATGCGGGTGGGCTTTTTGCGCGGTGAACTGGAGCGTCGGCGCCCGGCGTCGCTGTCGGTCGCAACGATGTTCGACAAAGCGGAGCGACGAATCCTTCCCGTGCCGATCGACTTCGTGGGTGCCGAAGTCCCCAACGAGTTCCTCCTGGGTTATGGCCTCGACTACGAGGGTTATTATCGAAATGTCGAGTACCTCTTCGTTGGGGATCTCGACGAGTTGGAAGAAGATCCCGGTCGCTACACAGCGCAGGTCTACGGTCGCGAGTAGGTTCGGACCATGGTCGAGCTCGAACTGCTGGGAGTACGTGTAGAAGTGCCGGGCAACACGCCGGTGGTGCTCTTGCGCGAGTTGAGCAACGCGGGCCGCGTCCTGCCCATTTTCATCGGGAGCCCCGAGGCCACGGCGATTGCGCTCGCCCTCGAGAACGTCGAGACCCCCCGGCCGATGACGCACGACCTCATGGCGGCGCTGCTCGAGCAGCTCGGCGCCGTGCTCGAGCAAGTCGTGGTAACCGAGTTGCGCGACAAGACGTTCTACGCCGACCTCATCGTGCGCCTGGGCGACGTTCAGCACACGATCTCGGCCCGACCGTCCGATGCCATAGCGCTGGCCGCCCGCACGGGTACGCCGATCTTTGCTGCGGCGGACGTCCTCGATTCGGCGGCGTACCTCGCCGAGGACGAGGGTGCGGAAGTCGCCCTCGACGACGTCGACCCCGACGAAGTGGTCGAAGAATTTCGCGAGTTCCTCGAAGACATCAATCCCGAGGACTTCGAGGGCTGACGCTCGCGTCGCGCGCTGTGTGGTGGGTCGTTGACTCTCCGCGCGCAGCCTTCTAGTCTGACGACACTGGCGTAATTTCGCCTCTGTGAGTTGGGTGTAGCATGATGGTCATCCGCCTCTGGAACGCGACGAGAGAGGCATCACCATGACCAAAAAGACGGCCGAACCGAAACCGAAGCACGCGCAGGGTTTCAGCGGCAGGAAAACTGCGGAAATCGTCGACATCACCTATCGGCAGCTCGACTACTGGGCCCGCACCAACTTGGTGCGGCCATCGCTGATGGATGCCCGCGGCTCGGGCAGCCGCCGCCGATATACCTATCGTGACCTGCTCGAACTGAAGGTCATCAAGAATTTGCTCGATGCCGGCATCCGCCTCGAGTCGGTGCGGGAAGTCTTCTCGTACCTTCGCGACGAGCTCGGCGAGGACGTGTCGTCGGCCAATCTGGTCATCAGCGGCAATCGGTCGGTCCTGGTGCGCAGCGGCGAGGAGATCATCGATCTCCTGCAGAAGGGGCAGGGCGTTCTCAACGTGTTACCCCTCGGCGGCGTCAAGGACGAGGTCGACGCCAAGATCGTCGAGCTGTTTCCCGAGATCGAAATCGACGGCGACACCGCCCCTGTTGATGGGCTCGATGCCGGAGCAGCCTCCCGCTGAACGGCGCACTCGACACCGTCGATTTTGCGCATCCGAGCGAGCGCGAGTTCGCGACGTTGTTGGACTTCTACCGCGTCGATTGGCAATACGAGCCGGTCACCTTTGTGCTTCGCTCAGACGATACCGGCGCGCCGACATTGGCGTTCTCCCCCGACTTCTACCTGCCGAAGTACGAGCTGTACCTCGAGCTCACCACCATGCAACAACGGTTGGTGACCAAGAAGAACCGCAAGGCACGGCTGCTCCGAGAACAGCACCCGGGGATCAACATCAAGATTCTGTATCGCCGTGACTACCTGGCGCTGGCGCGCCAACACCGTCTGGCCGGATAGCCGGTACGCAGGACCGTTCAGCGCTACTGAGCGCCGATCCGGCTGAGGATGGTTTCGGCGTTCTCGGCGTTCATCAGGTAGATGTTGTCGCCGAGCGAGACGCCGTTGGCATCGACCACCCGCATGTCGCTGTTGGCTTGCACGCCGAAGTGCCGCCAAGAGTCGAAGCTCGGATCCCAGAGCATTTGAATGCTGTCGACACCGGTGCCATCGACAAACCGCTGAGCGAACTCGAAGTCGTCCTGGGCGCCGATGCCGATGATGTCGATCTCGTCTGCGTGAACCTGAGCAAACTGCTCAAGGACCGGGGCTTCCCGGACGCAGGTCGGTCAATGCGGTGCGTAGAACCAGAGGAGCGCCGGTTTGTCGCGCGGTGCCAGCGACCGGAGGTTGATGGTGTCGCCGGTGCGGACATCGAGCACGTCGACGTCGGGGAAGTCGGACGCCACCGGTGTCGCCGAAGCGTCGTTGACGGCGGCAGGATCGGCGGCGGGCGCATTCCCGGTTGTGGACGGGGCTGGGGCCTCGCCGATCGAGGACGGGGCTGGCGCGTCGCCGGAGGAGCCGGCTTGGGCTGTCGCGGAGCCCGAATCCGTGCTGCCGCACGACGCCAGGAACAACGCCGCCGTGAGGCCAAGCGCGCCGAGAAGGGTGGATCGGTGGGAGATCATCCATGACGTAACGTGGTTGCGATGGGCTTTGTTCCAAACTTTCGGCGATTTCTTCTGGTGGTCGCTGCCGCATTGCCCGTAGCTACAGGTTGTGCGTCGAGCGAGGCCGCCGACCCGGCTCCGACGACATCGTTCTCCACGACATCGTTGTCGACCGGGACGGTTCCAGTCACCAGCGCTGCGCCGACCACATCTCCGCCGACTGCATCCCCAGCGACGGTGCTTCCGGTGTTTGCCGCCTCGATCAGCGAGATCGACCCCGACACCCAGGCGAGGATGACGCCGACTTCATGGCGCGAGGGCTGTCCGGTCGGGTTCGACGAGCTCCGACTGATTCGCGTCGTGCACTTCGACGACGGCGGTGAGTTGCAGGACGGCGAGTTGGTGGTGCATCGCGAGCACGCCGATGCGATGGTCGAGGTGTTCCGTCAACTGTTCGAGGCTCGGTTTCCCATCCATGAGATGCGCCTTGTCGACGACTACGACGGGTCGGACCAGCTGTCGATGCAGGCCAACAACACCTCGGCGTTCAACTGCCGCGAGGTGGCCTACACGCCGGGCCGGTGGTCCAACCACGCATTTGGTGGTGCGATCGACATCAATCCGCTTGTGAACCCCTATGTGCAGGGCGACTTCGTCGACCCCGCCCAAGCCACCGAGTACGTCGATCGCTCGCGAACCGACGTCGTCGGCTATATCACCGCCGACAGCGTGGTGGTGCAGGCCTTCGCCTCGGTCGGTTGGACCTGGGGTGGCAACTGGAGTTCGGCCAAGGACTATCAACACTTCTCGGCATCGGGGACCTGATGCGGGTCGGGGTAGTGGCGGGAGCGCTATGGCTTGTTGCCGCGGCGTGTGCGTCAAGTGGAGGCAACAGTCGCGAGGTGGCAGTTGCGACGGTTGCGCTTTCTTCGACGGTCCCGTCGAAGGCTGCGGCTCCCACAACGGTGCCCGGCACGGTGGTGCCGGTTTCGGTGACGACGGTCGAGCTCGATGCGCGGGCGATGCGGTTGGTGGACGGCGACGACTACCCCGAGCTGGTGGTGGAGCCGCCGCCGTTGGCGTTCGGCGAGATGGTTGTGGTGCCCGACGCGGTGACCGGTCCCGGCCCGTGGGTCTTTCAGTTGTTTGCCCGGAGCACCGCTGGCGGTTCGCAGTTCGCAATGCTGTGCGACATGCACCCCGATGGTGGCGAGATCAACGGGCAGTCCGACTGCGACCTCGCCTCGCTGGTCCCTGCGCTCTCTGACGACGATGGCCTGGTGGAGGTGTGGTTCGAAGTCGATCGGAAAGAAAGCTTCGTGGTGGGCTTGGGGCAAGCCTGCCACGCTGGCGGTCCGCCGTGCTGGTTCGAGCCGGTCCCTGTCGTCGTGAACTAGGTGCCGCCGTATGCCAGCGTACGCGGCCCTGTGAGGCGGGGGTAGACGAGGTCGGTGTTGCGCGCCGTGCCGTCGCAGGGGGCGACCGCCAACACCGTGCACACCAGGTCCTCGGCGGCGACGACGCGGCCGATGCGGGTGGAACGAAAACGGTCGACGCCGACGCGACGGTGCGGCCAGCCGTGGTAGATCATCGCGATGTCGGTCGTGCCGGGCAATTGGCTGAGCTCGAGCCCACCGATGCCGACCAGGTTCTTTTCATTCGGGTCCCAGGCGCCGGTGAACTTCTCGCACGGGCCGCTCACGGTGTCGCAGATGGCGAAACCGGTGGCGTAATTGGCCGAACCGAATCGATTCGCGCTGTAGCTCAGCAGGTACTTCCCGTTGGGTAACGCCACCATCGTGGGCCCTTCGATCAGGCCGCCGTCCCACCAACGGTCAGCCGAGACGAGCTCGGAGGCGTTGCCGGCGAGTTGCATACCATCGGCCCGCAACGGCTGGCTGAACAACGAAACCGGCAGGCCGCAGCAGTTGCCATCGTTCTTGTAGAGCAGGTGCAGGTTGCCCTGAGGATCGCTTACGACACTCGGATCGATGCTGCCACCGGCGTTGTGTTGGCACACCAATGGACGAACAGACGTGTCGAGAAAGGGGCCGGCCGGCGACCTGCCGGCCGCACGACTGATGCACTGACGGCCGGTTTCAACGTGACGAGTGGTGTAGTAGAGCACGTAGCCATCGGCGATTCGCACGACCGACGGCGCCCAGATGAAGAAGTCGTTCGACCAGGAAGCCACCTGCGGCAAGGCATCGATGGTGATGACCTCGCCGGTGTCGAGCCCGTAGGTCACGGGAAGGCGGTGTGTCGCGGTGCGGGTGGCGTAGACGAAGGCACGGCCGTTGTCGATCAGCAGGAACGGGTCGGCGTGGTCGCGTAGGACTCGGCGAATCGGGTCGATCGGGGGGCAGCCGTCCGCGGGCGTGGTCTGGCCGACGACGGTGGCGGGGAG
>RCMY010001419.1_pt1 | contig 26084 bp, 28 predicted proteins | sample 2041341 | NCBI WGS metagenome assembly RCMY01 (sample SAMN09708234, study PRJNA481090) | Marine sediment metagenome, whole genome shotgun sequencing project.
TTCAAATTCTTTTGCAAGAAGGTTCACCATGAATTTTACATCATCAATGGTGAATTCAGAGAGAGAGTCATCCAAACTTTCAAAAAAAGGCTCAATTGAGTGATAGGCCATCGGTTGGGCTAAATCTCTGTTGTGGAGATATTCTAGTAATTTTGTGGCAAGAGAGAACCAAAGACCATTTGTGTTTTGCCTACGATCTTCAGATCCCACCTGTACATTACCCAGACCTGGTGTTTTTGTTAAATCATAGGTGTCAGCAAGCCGAATAGTCGACTTTAATAAATTGATCCAATCCATTTGATTCTATTAGAATATATAGGGTCTAAGTTCTTCCTTGTTCCCAAGGATTATTTGTTGAACTTTAGCCTCTCTTTCTTCATCCCCAATGCCAACTCCCATGAGTTTCAAAAAATAGCCAACTAAAGCCTGTCTTGTGGTGTGTCTCAACACTCCTTTTATCATTCCATAATCATTCTCTATCACCCGTGATTGTGAAGGAGACAGGCCTGGATGTGGAAGGATTATGATGTCCACCATTTTATTCCAGAGTGCATCTGAGCTAGCGTCTTGATCTGCGACATTTTGTGTCGGTGAAATTGAAAGGATTCTTGCGAGAAGAAAATCCCGGTATTCTTCGTGCCTTTCGGAATATGCTCTTATGTGCCAGCGGAAGCCGTTGTAGACTAAAGCATGGGGAGATAGGTCCAGATCTGTTTTTGCTTCTGTGTTCATTGACTGGTATTGTACCATCAATTTTAGTCGCTCGCAGATGGCTTGGTTTAAAATGAGTAAAGTTTTGTTTTCGTATGACCTTTCTCCAGCTGAAACGATTTCAAAAGAGGGGAGAGTATTTAGCAGAACATTTGTGGCGTCAGGTTTGCTTGGCGGGACCGAATGGAGTAACCTAAAAAATTCTTCTGAGGTGCCCTGCAATAATTGTGGCTTAAAACTGTCGGTAGGGATATATGCTTTGATAACTCTATCATACACCATATTATTAGCAAACAATTCGAGGTATCTGGAAAAATCCTTCGCGGCCTGGATTTCCCCAATACCAAATAATTGCTTCAAGTCTTTCCTGTTAATTCGGCCTTTCCACAGCAGAGCAGCTTCGATAGCTGTCAACCTTTGTTGTATTTCCCAGCGTAGATTGTAGTTTTTGTTCTTATGCATACATATTCTATATATATGTTTTGTGAACGTGTAAATGCTTTTTGTTGTTATCTTTTAGCTGCACTAGAAATAAATGATTGGCAACGGCGACCGGCGAACAGTAAAGCAGATCAGGCTGGAGTCGGGGCGCTACTGAAGCATATGATAAGAGCCTTATATCTTCCTCTTTCTGCTCACTTTGGACAGTAAGCCCTGGAATTTAATTTTGCCGACTTTGACCATTGTTTCAAGCCTGACAACTTTGTCGTTAATTTTACGGATGTCCTGGTCCAGCCAGTCAACTTTGTTGATGAGGCCGGTAACCCCGGTCGTTGAGGAGTATATTTAATCGTAATGCTTTGATTTTTATTTGACCACATCAAGCAGAAAAAGATTTATAATTGTGAAAAGCAGAACATACAAGAAGGGAGCTCCGGGGGATAATGGGAAAATATCGGTTGGTTGTAGCGGAGGATCATGTGATCATGCGGCAAGGGTTATGTTCAATGCTTGAGTCAAGAGGTCTTTATGAAATTGTTGGTCAGGCTGTGGATGGCCTGGAAGCAATTCAAATAGTGGAAAAAGAGCTTCCGGATTTGTTGATCCAGGATATTTCTATGCCTAAACTCAATGGGTTATCGGTGATTCGTGATCTTAAAAGCAGGTATCCTGAAATAAAGATACTTGTATTGACAGTGCATGATAGCGAAGAATACCTGAAAGAGATATTTCGAGCAGGAGCAAATGGATATTGCTTAAAAAAAGGTGATTTTAACGAGCTCCTCACTGCTATTGACAGCATTATGAAGGGAAAACCATATGTAAGCCCGTATATTACTCAGTCGCTTCTGGATCATTTTATCAAAAATAACACCGGAGAGCAAACGTCATCTACTGTCTGGGATGCTCTGACCAACCGAGAAAAAGAAATTCTGAAACTTGTTGGGGAGGGCCATAAAAACAAGGAAATTGCAGGATTTCTCTGCATAAGCCCAAAGACGGTTGAGAAGCACCGAGCGAATCTTATGACAAAACTTAATCTGCACAATTCCGCGGCATTGGCTGCCTATGCCATCAAAATGGGCTTAGTTATCCCGCCGTCCTGACAACATCTCTTTTTCTTTAACTGTATCCCATTCTACATTTATTGTAGTCCCCTTACCCGGTGCTGCAGCTATCAAAAATCTACCGTTGGTCAACTCGGCACGCTTGCACATGTTCCTGAGCCCCAGGCCGGAGTTTTCGTCTACCCGGTCCAAAACTTCAGGGTCGAATCCTTCACCGTTATCTGTTATTTTCATAATAACTTTCTGGTCGAACCCTTCTAAAGTAATCTCGATTCGATTCCCCCTGCTATGCTTGGCGGCATTGTTAAGTGCCTCCTGTGCGACTCTAAATATCACAATTTTAATGGATTCTGGTACGGCTGCCTCGGCGATGGTGCTCTTAAGTGTTGTCGTAATATCGCTGTATATCTCATTATGTTTGCGCACCAGCCAGTGGAGTGTGGCAAGTATCCCCAGGTCGTCGAGCATGGGAGGACGCAGCGATGATGACAGTCTTTCTATCTCGTCTAAGGTGTCGACCACCAGTTTGTCCATTTGGCTGAGGAAGTTGGCACAATTTTCATCTCTATTTCCCTGCTGTAACTTTAACTGTTCAAGCAAGTACTTTAATGCGCCAAGGTTTCCGCCAACAACATCATGGAGTTCCAGCACGATATTTCTTCGTTCGTCCTCCTGAGCTGAAATGAGATCTTTGGATAGATGACTCAGTTTTTTCATAGAGACATCCAAAGCAAATTGAGCGTTTTTTTTCTCAGTAACGTCTTCTACCAGGCCGATTACAAATTGAGGATCAATGCCGGTTTCACTGAAAACCGAGAAGGTTAAATCTACCCAGATCCAATCACCGTTTCTCTTTTGAAATCGGGTCTGGGCTTTGGAATAGGGCTTGTCTCCCAGGGTAACCTTTGAAAATTCCTGGCAAATAATTTTAGCATCTTCAGGATCGGCAAAGTCGTTGGCTATGTCCATGGCACAGAGTTCTTCAGCAGTGAAACCGATAAGTCGTTGATCTGCATGATTCTCCGGAAGAGAATTGCGTTACTTTACTTACTTCCCGCGGGGATTCTCACGATTACGACAAGGTAATCTCATCGCGACGGGGCACTCATGGGATGAAGAGGATAATCCTGATATTGGATATTATTCGTCACCTTGGCCGATTTGCAAATTGCTGCCGGTTAAGGGAGCCTCTTGCAATTTTACAATTGGCACTCTTGGAGCATCACTAAGTGCTTTTGACGTGGTTTCTTCTATGGCACGTCGCCATGGGGATTTTGTAGAGGGTGATGACGGGCTGATCTTCCAACCTTTTCCGGAAAACGAGGGATTCAAGCTGGTCATGCATTCATCGAATGGTTGGCTGCCTCACCTGCAATTTGACCAAGATATTCCTGTACGTGAAATCTACCGGCACGTTGACCGCGCTGGTATCTTATCGTTACTTGATGAAAACGGCTATCTGCGAATTAATAATTATTTTGATCAGGTTTGTCGTCCGGCTTTAAGGCTGGCATTTATAAAAGATGAGATGCAGGAAATGGTCGACCTACTCTCCGACCCCCAATCAAGTCTCATTGATTTTACCAATAAAATGGCTGATGTGCATGAATATCCGAATGCTTTTGAGGGGATGCGCCACGAGATGGTGGAGGCGAAGGAGTCAGTGTTGAATCACCGACCAATTCACTGGAAAGAAGTGATCGATGATTTGATGTACACTCTTAATTTTCATGCGGAACTGATGCCGGCGGAAGATCATCTGGTATTTCATTCGGATGTCATGCCCTTTCTGATGAACGTGATTGCAGCCATGCCGTTGAGCTCAGCCAATATTCTCCTCGCACTCTACGATGCCGGTAAACTTGAGCTGATTTCCGGGCGTGTGAGTATTGACCAGGACGATAAGTCTGATGGCATGACTCATTGTGCCGTCGATGACGAAGGAAGGATGGAAAAAGTATGTTATAGAATGTTTATCGATTGCAGAGGACAGAGAGCAATGGAGCTAGAAGATTATCCATTTCAGAGCCTCGTCAAGCAAGGGGCGGTCAGAAAGGCGAGAGCAACGTTCGTTGCACCCGATATGGCAAAAAAACTGGTAGGGGAGCGTAAAAAAGGTTGTCTTTTCGAAGATCATGGTCAATTGGTTTTCCACATCGGGGGAGTGGATATAGATGGAAGCTACCACGTAGTTGGAAAGAATAGGGAACCAAACCCCCGTATTTATGACATCGCCTTTCCACACATTTCCGGCGTGCGTCCTTATTCATATGGCTTACAGGCTTGTAACGCGACTGCTGCTGTGCTGGTGGAGGCGTGGCTTAAGGAGAAGGAGGCAGATTTGGAGAACATTACCGATATTTATGAGGATATTTAAATGGTTATATTGCAAAGATGCAAAGGAAAAAAGGTCAAAAAACAAAAATCTTGACGCTGGTTTTTAGTCTTGACTGCGGGCATTAAGACAATTCGGTCCTGGTGTTCGAAAATCCTCAAATCCCTCAAGGGATCCGACCAGTTGCGTATCCTGAAAAACAATCCCGGCACGTTTAGAGGTCGGAAATTCATGGTATTGATGACAGAAGAGGCGGATGGGACGATTTATTCCTTGTTGTGCAAGGCGACGGAAGATGCAGGTTCCATACTTGAGGAAAGGAAAAACAGCTCAGGACAGTGACACTTGGTAACCATCCTGAACTGTATAAAAAAGGTGCTCAATAATAAGGTTGAAATTAATAGGACTTGTTTTTTTCTGCCGAATGTTCAATGGCATCGCCGGCCGACTCGACATCCTTGCCGACTCCGGACATAGTGTTGCATCCGGAGAGAAAGGCGGAGATGAAGAGCGAGAGAAAGAGAAGTGCCACCAGCTTCAGTTTCATCGTCTGCATATATTTACCTCTTCTCTGTGGTGATGATGTGCGCTTTAAATGCGCGGACTTCTGCGGCCCTTGAACATAAATACAACCGCCAGGATAAGACCGACAACAAACAGGATCCAGGCGATATTGACGGCGGTGCCAGCTATTCCGGAAAACCCCAGGACGCCGGCGATGAGTGCGATGATTAAAAAAGTAACAGCCCAGCCTATCATAATAAACCTCCATAATTTTGATGTGTAGCAAGAGACATAATATTGGTTACAAACATGCCTCTCTTCTACCTGTTACTCTGTGTACGGTGACTTGAAAACAATATGGGGTGGATCAGGTATATTTGCAGGAAAAAGACAGTATACTCGTAACCATCGAGTTGACAGCAATCTGAACCGGTTTGCTCTGCTCGTCACCAATATGTGCAACTCGAAAAGCAGTGTCAAGCGTCTACCGTCATAGCTGACGGCAACGGCTGTCTCCATGGGCAATGAAAAACAAACAATAAAGTTAAGGTTGCTGCCGAACCCGAAACTTTGGCGCCAGAAGCGCGCCATTGCGCCGAGGTGCTCGCGTTGGCGTGTGTGCAGACGCCAACGCGAGAGGGATCCTGCTTTACGTAAAAAAGGATCCAACGTCTATAAATGACTGCATAGATTCCATTGCGGGCCGATCGGCAGAAACACCAACCGTTTGACGAGGCAGCGTTAGGTCCAGTTGATCTCTGATCAATACGGAGACATCGTCGAAAGAGCAAGCAAAAAGACCGGAAAATGAAGCATGGTGCAGTACCGTTATTTTGCTGGCGGCGATACAATCATTTCTCACGGACAATTCTGAAAAAAACGTGCCATCTCCCGCGAGGCGTCTGGACCGACGGGGTCAGTGTACGAGCCATTGCCGTCCCCGCCGGACCAACTATGTCCGGCGCCGTGAATGGTCCACTGTTCGGCAACGACCTGGCCGCTTGTGTCGCGGTAGGTCTCGCAGGTGTAGGCCCGCCCGTCCGCCACCCGCCCCTGACTTTTCGTTACCGACGGAGCTGCCATATCCGCGGCGACTGGCTTGCCTGTGAGCCGCTGTCGCAGCAGGTCATCCGCGTTGGCCGGATGGACGGTCGCATCGCGGTCCCCATGAAAGAGGATCAGTGGGATGGTGTGTCCACTGACCAACTGCCCCGACTGCCCTCCCTTTTGCATTGCCGCAATCGCCGACGGCAGGTCGTGGGCGGCGCCGGCGGCGAGACCAGAATGCACACCCACGGCCATATAGAGGTCTGGGTAGGTCGTCGCCATGATAGCCGCCATCGCTCCTCCGGCCGACAGACCGGCAACGTATACACGGCGCCCATCGACCTGGTAGCCGGCCATGACCTGACGAGTAATGCCGGCGATGAGAGAAGGCTCGCCCTGGTCCCGCTCCTGATGGGCGGGCTGAAACCAGTTCCAGCACTTGGAGACATTGGCATTGCCAGCTTGCGCGGGATAGGCGACGAGAAAACCCATCTCCTCCGCCAGAAAATTCATGCGGGTGCCGACGGCAAAATCGTCGGGGTCTTGGGTACAACCATGCAGCATCACGACCAGCGGCATCGGTTGCCCGTGATGCCCGCTCGGGACATAGAGCTTGTAGGCACGAATGCCGGCCGAGTTGGCATAATTCGCAGCGAGCCACTGACCCTCCGCCGGGGCCGGCGGCTGGAGTGGTCTGCCGGGGCGTCCCAAGGGCATGCCTGGCAAGGGCCCGCCGGGCAATCGCATACCGGGCAGTGAAGGACGAACCAAGGGGCGATTGAGTATCGGTGTGCGACGGGCCGTCGTCGCTCCCTTGATGGGTCGCTCTGCAGCGATTGGGCGCACCTCTTCCGCATGTCTTGGCATGCCCGCGCCAGTGAGAGTGTCGGGTACCTTTGCAGACTTGGCGGTAAGTCGGAACTTCTCCTCGATCAGCTCCGGGTCGGAGGCATGGGTGAGAAGTCGGTGCCCCAACCCTAAATGCCGCTTTATAACGAGGGTCGCTTCGTTCAATCGTCCCTCGCACGTGAGGCGTGTGGCCTCGAACATCTTGTGTAGTTTGCCGTCCATTATCGAACTCCTTCTATTGTGACTCCGCCGGCACTTCTGTCGCGGAGAATGAGTCGTCTATTTAATTCGTCCCGCCAATGCCTGCTTAACCGCGTCACTGGCCCGGAAGGCCCCGAGCACGACAATGGTGTCAATCGTTGCCAGGGCCAATTCGGGTGAGACATCCTCAGCGATGCTCGCCAGGCCAAGCACGTTGATCTGCACCCGCTGACCGGCGGCACGTATCGCCTCCAGGTCCTGACGGGTGTAGTGCTGCAGGCCAAGGACCAGCGTCTTGCGGGCAACAGTCTGCCTGACGGTCTCGGCGTGGGTGACCAGTTGGTTGCGGATGGCCGTACGGATGAAGTCGGTGCGGTTGGAATAAAAAGCCTCTGCCACCAGCAGATCGATCTGTCCGAGATCGACAGGGCCTAAGTTAATAGTAATTTTCTCAGTTTCGGCCGCCATTGCCTTCCTCCAAATTAACATCCGATTAACATCCATTGAACATCTATTAAACATCCATTCAGATGGTATGACGTCTGCGGGATCATGTCAAGTCAAGGTCACGCAACGGATACGGGGGCTGTAAGCCCAGAGGTATGAAAATGTACGTTAATAGTGCGACGAGAACAGACGCTTGTTTGTTCGCAACAATATCAGGAGAGATGAAGGATGGTCCTTCGATTTCGCTTTTTAGGAAGTGATATCAAACCGTCTCAAGCGGCTTAGATCAGGTGTCTCAATCGTGAGCGTTGAGGAAAAAGTCACTCAATAAGGAGGGAGGTATGGAATCAGAAGATAAGCGATACACGAACCATAAATAATGTTAACCATTGAGACAATAGTGTCACCAATTTCTTAAAAAAGGTAAGTTCCTCAGGATCTTCCCATTCGGCTCGGCAGGGCATGGGCGTGTTCTTTCGAGAAGATCTCTTCCTCGTTGACGACACAAGTTGCGCAGAAATTCGTAGGAGGGAAGCGAGACTTCTGTCTTCTGCGGTAGGACACATTCTCCTTTTTTGAGAAATTTTGGGCACTGCTTATGGCACACTTTGGCTGCATCTCTTCACTTAACTATTGGGTAACAGGGCCGAGTTCTTCACGGGGAGTAGATAACAAGCTGACACCTTATCGTGACGCGTCTAAAAGACAGCAAGGGAGACGAAAGGGCTCTGCCCGTTTGGAAACGATATTGTCGGGATATTCCTTATAGCGTCTTTTGTGGGCCTCCTTTAGTTACTTCCTCACCACCAAAATTTCTCCACGGGCTAATCTATAATTCAACGGGGTTTGCAACAAAATTAACTCCCCGTCCAGAGCGACATGGACTTTTTTGCGATGATGGAAATTCATCTCAATGTGATCGACTAACTGGTTCTGGAGGACGATTTCTTTGGACATTGGGTCAATGCCCCCAATAAAGGATTTTATGACCAGCAGAATAACCTGAAACCTGCTGTCGCATTCCACCGCCAGCAAGTGGAGTCCGGCTTGTCCTCCATTTTTTACCTGGCCAATTGCAGGCAGGCCGAGTTCTCGTTCTCCTATGCCAATGAATACCAGCGGAGTACGCAGCTCTTTGCCCGCCAGATTGACCCAGATTGATCTGAATTCTATGAATCGGCGCATTCCGGCGATGATTGATGCCGGGAGATAGTGCATACGGTTTTCCAGGTATTCACGGCTTCTGACAAAGCTCGGGTATGCACCGACGGAACTTGTATTAATGAACAGTACATCGTTGACATAGCCGACGTCGACTGGTTGGACTTTACCCGTTAAGGCCAGATCCAAAGCTTCCTCCGCCTGGAGGGGAATACCCGTACGTTGGGCAAAATGATTCAGGGTACCCGATGGAATGACTGCGAGTTCTGTCGCTGTACCGGCGAGCTGGGACGCGGCCATGGCAACGGTCCCATCGCCACCGCTGACAAGTATACGCTTGGCCCCTTTCTCAACCGCTTTGCTAATTCTTTCGACCATTTCTAACGGGGATACCGGTTCCAGCTCGATTCGCCTGTCGTCTTGTATTGATTCGAGCATTTTTTGCGAACTGCCTGAACCGGGATTGTAATAGAGGGGAAGCGCAGGAGAGGAACTGTGCATATGCTACCTCTTGTCATAGGTGCTACGGGTTGAAGATGTTTCCGACCAGCCATTTTGCCCACGAAAAAACAGCTGGCTACCTGCAGGTTGGAAGGCACCATGCTTCCATTCCCTGGTTTTGATGGTCAATTCACGGCGGTTGCCGTCAATAATATTAAAGCTGTTCGGACTGTCCGTCATCAGACGGTCAGATAAGGTCGTTCCGCTGTGCGAGATAATTATCCCTTCAAGAATGTGAGTATAGGCAATATGTACATGGCCGCTGAGGATGATATCAACGCCGGCTTCTTTCAGCACCGGCAATGCTCTGTCCCGGCCGCTGATGATATGTCGGTGTGAGTATTCCTCCGGTAGCCAGAAAGGGTGGTGTATTACCAGTATACGCAACTTTTCGGCAGGCTGTCTTGTCATTATTGCTGCGGCATCGTTACGTTGTTTTTCATTTATTCGTCCGCGCGACCAGTCGGTGAAAGAACTGGAGCGCCTTGTGGTATTGATTCCAAGAGCAATATAATCACCATTGTCTAAGATAGGTTCAACTGGAGAGCAGACGTATCTATGCCATTTCTGCCATGGGCTGAAAAACCGTTCGGCCAGATTAAAGGCCGGGATATCATGATTTCCGGGAATAGCGAGGAATGGCCATTGCAGATTGTCAAGAAAAGCCTGGGCAGCGATAAATTCCCTGGATCGGGCGCGTTGAGTAAGATCTCCGCTGACTATAACCAGATTTGGCTGTATCTCGACGAGACTCTGGTTGAGGGCTTCTGCCAGATGCGGTGCGGATCGGCCAAAGTGAAGATCCGATATATGGACAAGAGTGGTCATGAGATACTTATAACTTTTGTTAATTACTGGTTCTGTGGAGAAAAAGTCTCCAGGAAAGCTGAAGATTTCTTTCAGCTGTTACGGCTTATAGAGGTTCTTATGCAATTTTTATACATGATCGCAGTGCTTTCCCAGCAATTTTTTATCTCACGTCTCGTCGGGTTATAGAAATTGTCCCTGTAGGCAAGGGATTTGCATATCCTGATATTGAAGGAAGAGACACGCAATAGAAAGATGCATCGTGACGAACATCTGAGCCACGGTGTAATACTGAACAGAAGGAGAAGGCTGTGTATAATAAAGAAGAACTCTGTGCAAAGATTACTGAGATTTACCCGGAGATAGGGGAATGTGGGATAGACATCGATGTGAAATTTGATGATGAAAAAAATGCCTGGGTTGTCGATCTGAAAAAAGATTCCACGGAACTCAAGCATTACCTGGATCTGCCGGAGGCTGAACAGTGCATGGACGGACAACAGTGTGTTTCTCTAGGTCTGGAGATTGCGCAATTGAGAAATAATATTGAACGGAAACAATACTGAGACATGTCCAGTTGTACAGGACAGAGTCCTTTGCGGTCAGACAATAACACATCAGGTTTGTGTTCAGTCTGGTCTACAGGGAGGACTGTCTCCTGATAAAACGAGGATAACTTCATAGGGGGGGAAATCATGACTGAAATAACAGTAGCTGGAAGAAAAATTCAACTGGACTCTGAAGGCTTTCTTGTCAATGGAGAAGATTGGAATCCGGATGTTGCCAAAGAAATCGCCAAACACCTTGGTATGGAGGAACTTGACGATGCTAAGGTGGAGATAATTGAATTCATGCGAAAGTATTATCATAAATTCAATGCCTTCCCCATCCTAAATTATGTCTGTAAATATGTCGATCAGCCGAAAGAATGCCTCAACCATGAATTTGTCAATCCGATGAACGCCTGGAAGATAGCAGGGCTGCCCAAGCAGGACGGTATTCATTTTGTTGCTGTCGATGGAAAAAATTACAAGATGGAAGAGTGTTGCTGACAGCAGTTGAGTTTGCCTGAAATTGCAAAGTAACCGTTGCGTGGAAAGAGAAACTATTCTGGCATGTCACATGCGAAAGGTAGCACTAACAGGTAATGAAGATTGCACTTTACCGGGGAGCTGTAGGCAGCACCCCGTTTATAATTAAAACTTCACAAAGGAGCTCGAAATGGCAAAAAGAAGGCAGGTTTACAAATGTGACGCATGCGGAAACATTATTGAAGTACTCGAAGGCGGTGATGGAAAACTGGTCTGTTGCGGTGAAGACATGAAACTGTTTAATGAGAGCACAACCGATGAGGGCAAGGAAAAACATGTTCCGGTAATCGAAAGCGCCGCTGACGGAGTAAAGGTAAAAGTTGGCAGCAATCCGCATCCAATGGAAGAAAAACATTATATTCACTGGATTGAAGTCATCGAAGGCGACGACTCTTGTCGTCACTATCTCAAACCAGGTCAGGCACCTGAATCCGTCTTCAAAGGTGTTTCCAAGAACGTTACGGCCCGTGAATACTGCAATGTCCATGGGTTATGGAAATCCTGATTTCCCTGATTGACTGCTCCAGAGTGCAAAAAGTATTCTTGCGCTTTGGAGCAGTTCTCCATCCTCTTATTTGCCGATGACCTTTTTCATCCTTCCGAATCGTCTTCCTTTTCAATTTCCTCTATTTTAATCGCTACCGCCTGATCGGACGGTTTGATAACACCGCCCACATGTTTGGTATAAGAATAGGTAAACTCGGCACCGAACAACAGGATCAGAACAGAGTAGTACACCCAGGCCAGAAGGGCCACGAGGGAACCCGAGGCACCATATGATTCGGTAAAATTACTGGTGTTGAGATAAAAACCGATCAGATATTTGCCGAGAATAAAAAGAATGGTGGTGAGAACTGCGCCGACCCAGACATAGCGCCATTTAATTTTGGCATCCGGCAGCACCATATATATAAGGGCAAACACCGTGGCAATAAGGGTACTGGAGATGAGGGTGTTGACGATCCAGATCAGGTAGTAGGCCAGGCCGGAAAAGTAGTGGTAGATGAAGGTTCGAAACAGGGCGATCAGCGTATCGGACACCAGGGAAATCAGGACCAGAAAGCCGAGGGAGGCTATCATTGCCAGAGACAGCAACCGGTTTACCAGGAACTTAACAAGCCCTCTTTCGGGTTTTGGCTTGATGCCCCAGATGGAATTGATGCTCTCCTGGAGGGTGACAAAGACGGTTGTCGCACTGAAGATGAGAGTAGCTATGCTGATCACCTTGGTAAGAATATTTCCTTTAGTCTGGACAGCTTTATCCATCAGTCGCTCGACTTCCTGCGCGCTGTTCTGACCGGCCATCTCAGTGATCTGGCTCAGCATCCCCTCTCTGACACTTGCGTTTTCATAGAAAGAACCGGCTATCATTACCGTGATAAGAGCCATCGCCGGCAAAGAGAATATCGCAAAATAGGATATCGACGAACTGTACACAAATGGCCTGCCTTGGATAAATTTTTTGCCGGCATCTTTGAAAACCAACCACCATTGCTTTGCACTTAATTTCATTGTCGTTTTTCCTCGGGCCAGAGGTTATCGCCGCTTATCCGGCAGGAACGTCTCCAATTTTACTTCTTCGCATCAATTTATATGCCAATGAGGTTTTTTTCTCCATGGTGGATTCATTGGATGAATAGTGCTAAGTATCCCCGCTTTTATCAGGAAATCCTTGGAAAAACTGGAAGAATAGAGCTCGACATAGGCAAAAAACCGATAATTAAGCTAATCGAAAATGGCGGTTAGGACCATAACGATCGAGGTTATTTCGAGTATTTGCAAAGTTTTTACTCTGGTCAATTCAGTAAAGGGCTCAGCATAGAGATGATATCGCTTTCCCATGAAGGGGAGGGGGCATGATGCTGTTTTTGTGCGGTTCAACAACGGTTTTCCTGTCGATCATCGCCTGTTTAAAGGTATTCAGCACACCGGTGGTCTCATCGAGTAGAAAGTGGGCGCCGGCAATCTGATCCTGTTCGTCAACTAGAATTTTGTATGCACCATACTGTAACCCGACTCCTTGGTACGTCGAGCCAATCATAAAAAATGTATCACAATCCATCATCATATCCCAGCTCGGCCTGGTACCCAGCAATCCTGTTGAGCCGGTAACATAGGGCAGGTCATCGAGCATGGCCATCTTGCCGAGCAGCGCTTTGTCGAGCCGATATGCCATTGGAAAAATAGGGCGTCTTCTTTTACGGCATAAATGCTATATGGATGCTGCATGCAACCTTGAATCTATTTGTAACAGCAGTTGCCTTTTGTCCGTAAAGTCAAGTGACTGCAGTCGGCAACCTAACGGTTTCCAGGTACGGGGACATCAGCCTCATCTACATTCTCATTAGCTATTTTTTCATTCGCCCTCTGCTGATCTTCCTGATCAGTATCAAGTCTTGTCTGCTGATTTTTCTCGGTCGGTTCACAAATCAGCTCCGCCAGAAGGGGAAAATGATCGGAACCAAATTTCTCAAGCCTCTTCATGGAACAGAGAGTGAAATGGCTGCTATGGAACAGGTGATCCAAAGGCCAACGCATAAATGGGTAGTCAGCGTGATAGGTGTTAAACATGCCACGGCCTATACGTGGATCAAGCAAGCCACTCATTTTTCTAAATAAGCGGGTATTTTCCGACCAGGCGACATCGTTGAGATCCCCGGTAACAATCACCGGCGAATCTGATTTTGCAACGCTTTTTGCTACAATAATCAACTCTGCATCCCGCTCGGAAGCGTCATCGTTTTCAGGAACCGGTGGTTTGGGATGGAGAAAGTGCATACGAATATTTTGTTCTGATGGTAATTTCACCCGGGTATGTATCGATGGGATGTCCGACTGCACCAGGTACTTAATCTCGCTGTCGATCAATTCAAATTTGGAATAGAGATGCATGCCGTAAAGGTTCTCGAGGGGACATTTCTTACTGTATGGATAGTCGACTTCCAATACTTTCAACCTGGACTCCCACCACCTATTGGATTCGAGAGTGACCAGGATATCCGGTTGGTTTACGCGGATAATTTTGAGTAAGCCCTCCGAATTACGGTTGGTGCCAAGAACGTTGGCAGTCATAATCCGGAGCCCGCGCTTCTTTTCCCCATGTTTGGAAGCTTTTACCTCAACCGGATGTAGTCTCGTATACGGGATTATCCAGAAGCTATGATAAAAAAGACAGAGCGTTGCCGGAGCGATGGTGAACCAGGATAGATGGCGTGACAAATCTAGTATCAGGAGCCCGGTTATACCCAGTAGGAGAGCAACCACCGCCAGTTGCAAACGCGGAAAATCCAATATCCGCACCACCCAGAACTCGCGACGCCATAACGGTAAAAGCGTAAAAACTACCAGAAGAAGTGTTGCCGAAAGTAATATTGCATCTTTCATGTCACCGCTAACCAGATCCATCGTAAAATTAAAAATCCTATAGTGGAAATTACTATGAAAATCAAAGCCAGTGCCCCAATGAGGGCCGTCATGAAACAGCGGCTTGAGGCAGTGGCTTCCCCCGGACTGTCCAGATAGTCGTCAAGCAGTTGCACGTTGCGCAGATTGGCTTTCCATACCATGTCGAACGCATCTCCGACAAAAGGAACGAAGCCGATAACTGACTCAACAGCTATGTTGTAGCCCATTTTCAGGAGGATGTTTTTAGGTACTCCCAGGCGAGCCGCCGCAACCAGGATATAACTGGATAACACAGTTCCTATCCCATCGCCGATCCCCGGAATAAGCCCAATAAGCGCATCGGCGCCGACCTTGTATTGCGTACCCGGCAGGGGAATTGAGTTGTCCAGAAACCATGCTAGACGACTAAGATGTTGTCCTGTTTTATTTTGTTTGTTCATTGACAGTGCACCTTCATAAAAAAAGAGACTTCAGAAAGGAAATGTCCGCTTGCAACTGTGGCCTTGCAACTTCCTTGCCTGTTATATTAAAGCTGCATACCGCTTTTGTCTTCTTAAGAACTTAAATTTACCAAACCATTGTTGTATTACCTCAAAAACTGTGGCATGGTACTCGAAGATAATGCTATCAGGAGCTTATTTTCTGCGCTACCTCCGGGTCGTTTTACTCTTGTGCCTGTATGGTGGCCGGTCCATTGCAGTTTGGTAACCAAATGGAGGTTAGCCATGCCCCGCAATAAATCCGCAACTGCTTTTCCCACTTCAAGCGAGCCCCCTACTTCTTCCGAGCAACTCGATTTTTCTTCTGCCGAATTCAATCATATCGACGATCTGGACGACAACACCGGTAATTGTCGCGCCTTTCATTCGCTTACCGGCATTGTTACCGCGGATATGCGCCATCAGGAGCAACGGCGGCAGTTGTCTTCCAGGGCTCAGGAGCCGGCGGCAGAGACAGGAGATGAGACCGAGCAAAAAAGCAGCGACGGCGAAGCAGAGCTGAAAGCGGCGATACCGATGATGCAGGCTATACAGGAGAGCCTGCCGCCCCTTTTAACCATCGTTTCCAAAGGCCGTCTGCTCATTATCGACGTCGAACTCGAGCGGGCTCTCACCTGCGCAAAGCGCCTCAGTCAGAGGGGAATAGAATGCACCCTCTGTACCCCAACCCATGGCCGGGGCGGTTTTTCCGCGACAAGTATTGATTCCTTTTCCTTTGTCGAAACCGATTCGATTATTATCAGCGGCACTTTTGGCGGCTTTGTGCCGACGGTGCGAGCGGCGGATGGCACGATCAGAGATTTATCCACTTCGACCGGACACCTGTCCTCTGCAACAGGACAGTCAGACGCCGGTTTTGATCTGGTTCTCGATCTGCAGCCAACACCCTCCTTTGTCGGCGAGCAGTTGCCGGTGGGGTACTACGCCCCGGGCGAAGATCCCCTGTCGCTTGAGGCGGCGCTGTCTGAGCTGCCGGAGATGCGGGGACGGTTCAAAAAACCGCAATTTGTGGTCATGACCGCCAATCGCTGTCTGCATGGCTGGTCGCATCTTGACAGCTGCCGGCAATGTGTTGATATCTGTCCGGTTGCGGCGCTTGCCTCAGAAAACCGCTTGGTGGTTGTCGATCAATACCGCTGTCAGGGGTGCGGTGCTTGTGCCCTGGTTTGCCCTACCGGTGCCATGCAGGTGCCCGGTCCGCGCCGGGAATTGCTGTCCAGGTTGGAGCAGTTGCTGCGCCAATCGCTCAGCACTGACCAGGTACCGACCCGGGTTATTTTCATTGATATGAACTGTGAGGAGCTTGTCTCCCAGACAAAACATGACAGGGGCGGCCGGGACCTCTTTTTTGAGGTAGAAGAAGTGGGTTTTATCGGCACGGACGTGCTGCTGGCACCTTTGGCCTATGGCGCCGTCGGCGTTGCTTTAATCTGTGACCGCACCAGAGCTGCATCACTGAGAGAAGCGCTGGCGGAACAGATGCGCTTTGGCGCGGCAATTATCGAAGGGCTGCAGCTGCAGGCGAACAGTCTTTATTTTGCCGAGCGGCTCGACGATCTGCCGAACATCCCGGTGCGTACGGGAGCGGCAATGGCTGCACCTACCGGTTTTTCCCTGGATCATGACAAGCGCACACTCACCCGGCTGGCTGCCCGCCATATCGTGGCGCAAAACAGTGCCCGGCAGCCGGTCATAGAACTCCCGGCTGGTGCCTCATTCGGGACCATTGCTATCGCTGCATCCTGCAGCCTCTGCATGGCCTGCGTGGGAGCCTGTCCTGCCGGAGCCCTTCTTGCCGACGGGGAAACCCCGCGACTGGCGCAGATCGAGTCCCGCTGTCATCAATGCGGGGCATGCAAGGCCGCCTGCCCGGAAAATTGTATCAGTCTGCAGCCCCGGCTTCTCTGCGATACTGTTGTCGCCGATACCCCGCGCGTTCTCTATGAGGCGGAACCTTTCAAATGTATTGTTTGCGACGAACCGTTTGCCTCGGCGAACATGGTCAGCAAAATGCAGGAGAAACTTGCCAACCACTGGATGTTCAGCAGCGATCAACAGAAAAGACGCCTGCAGATGTGCAGCACCTGCAGGACCCGTGATGTTTTTAATACCGGAGACTATCAGAGATGAAAACCTCAACTGCAACGGAGAACCGAACCGGCGACTCTTTCGGCCATGATGCTATCCGGACTGACGGATATGTGCTACTGGCGGCCTTGCTAAACAATGCCCCCTCTGCTGAGCTTCTTGAGCTGGTGCAAGACCTAGGCTGGGCCGAAGACCTTTCCATGGCAATGAATCAGGCCCTGGAGGAGCTTAACCGCGCCGGGACCCATTGTTCATTGGCCGAAATTACTAAGGAATTCAACCGGCTCTTTATCGGCCTCGGCAGCGGCGAACTCGTACCGTACGGTTCCTGGTACCTGGAAAAAATGATTCAATCTTCACCGCTTGCGGCAATTCGCGCCGATCTGCTTCGGTTAGGGATAGTCAGACAGTCCACCTGCTTTGAACCTGAGGATCATGCGGGCGCGCTGTGTGAAATTATGGCACTGCTGAGCCTGCCGGTCAATGACATCGCCCTGCACGAACAGGCCGCTTTTTTCCGGCGCCATCTGGCGAGCTGGATGCCGAAGTTTTTTCAAGATCTGCAGCGTGCTGAAAAAAATCACTTCTATCAAAAGGTAGGGAGCTTCGGCGGATGTTTTCTGGCCGGCGAGAGCACCTATCTGCAAAATTTCACAGCCCAGGAGGAGAGGATATGAGCGAAGACTATTCCGAGGCCAGACGTTTTTTTCTAAAATCCGTGGTACTGGCTGCGGGGGCAGCCGTCGCTGCGCCGACCGCGACAAACGCCATGCTCAAAGCCAAACCGGTAGTGCAAGTGGAGCCGCCATCGGCAAAGGGCTATAAAGAGACGGTACATATCAGCAAATATTACCAGACGGCGCGCAGCTGACAGGCGTGCAGGCTGGAAAGAAGGCAAAGTGTCGAGGAGAAAAAATGAAACAAACGAGGAAAAAATGGCTGCAACAAGTAGCTGAGCAACCGGTACAGCGGGAAAGGATCGACCGGCGCAGCTTTCTGCGGCGAAGCGGGGTGGTTCTCGGCAGTGGTGCCCTGATGAGCCTTCTGCCGCTGTCGGCTGTGCGCCCGGCCTCGGCCCAGGAAAAAATGAATATTCCTGTGCCGGATGTTCCGATTATTGAAAAGCGGTCGGTCTGTACCCATTGTTCGGTTGGCTGCGGCGTTATCGCCGAGTTGCAGAACGGTGTCTGGACCGGTCAGGAACCCGATTTCGATTCGCCGATCAATCTCGGCTCGCATTGCGCCAAAGGGGCATCGGTCAGGCACCATGGCCTGGGCCTTCGTCGCCTGAAATATCCCATGAAGCTGGTGGGCGGTAATTGGCAACGTCTGTCCTGGCAACAGGCCATCAATGAAATCGGCGATAAGCTATTGGAAATCAGGAAGACGTCCGGCCCTGATTCGGTCTTCTGGTGCGGTTCTTCGAAGGCGAGTAACGAAGGCTCGTATCTGCAGCGCAAATTTGCTGCTTTCTGGGGGAGCAATAATATCGATCACCAGGCCCGTATCTGCCATTCGACCACGGTGGCAGGAGTCGCCAGTACCTGGGGTTACGGGGCGATGACCAATTCTTACAATGATATGCACCACTCCAAAGCCATGCTTTTTGTCGGCAGTAATGCGGCCGAGGCCCATCCGGTGGCCATGCAGCACGTGCTGCGCGGCAAGGAGAACGGCGCGATAATGATCGTGGTCGACCCCCGCTATACCCGCACTGCGGCTCATGCCGACATCTACGGGCGTCTGCGGCCTGGCACCGATATACCCTTTATCTATGGCCTGCTCTGGCATATCTTCAAAAACGGCTGGGAAGATAAGCAGTACATCGCCGAACGGGTCTGGTCGATGGATGATATCCGGGCCGAGGCGGAAAATTGGCCGCCTAAGGAGGTAGAAAATGTCACTGGCATGCCCGAGGCGAAGGTGTATGAAATTGCCAAAACCATGGCGGAAAATCGTCCCGGTACCATCGTCTGGTGCATGGGTGGGACCCAGCATCATATAGGAACCAGTATAACCAGGATCTTCTGCATTCTGCAGCTGGCGCTCGGCAATATTGGCAAGGCAGGTGGCGGCGCTAATATTTTCCGGGGTCATGACAATGTGCAGGGAGCAACCGACGTCGGCCCCAACAGTCACACCCTGCCCGGCTATTACGGGTTGAATGAAGGGGCCTGGAAGCACTGGGCTGGAGTATGGGGCGTTGACTATGAGTGGCTGCGTGGCCGTTTCGATTTAAGCACCAAATACGATGCCGGCAACGGCGACATGCAGTACACCATGAATATTCCGGGCATCCCGGTATCACGCTGGATCGACGGGGTTCTCGAGACTAAGGAGAATTTATGCCAGCGCGACAACTTCCGGGCGGTCTTTTTCCAGGGCCATGCCAGTAACAGTCAGACCCGCGGTACCGAGATGAAAAATGCCCTGGAAAAGCTGGAGATGGTGGTCATTTCCGATCCCTATCCGACCCATATGGCGGTGATGAGTGAGAGAAAAGATAACACCTATCTGCTGCCGACCTCCACCCAGTTTGAAACCTATGGCTCGGTGACCGCCTCGAACCGCTCTTTGCAGTGGCGGGAGAAAATCATTGACCCGCTGTATGAATCGAAACCGGATCATATGATTTTGTATCTGCTGGCCAAAAAACTTGGTTTTGCCGACCAGTTATTCAAAAATATCAAGATAGTCGGAGAAGAGCCACTGATCGAGGACATCCTGCGCGAGATCAATCGCGGCACCTGGACCATCGGCTATACCGGGCAGAGCCCGGAGAGACTGCAATTGCACGCCAAACACCGAAGTACCTTTAACACTACTACCCTGCTGGCCGAAGGCGGACCCTGCGACGGCGAATATTATGGGCTGCCCTGGCCCTGCTGGGGAACCCCCGAGATGAAACATCCCGGAACGCCGCTCCTTTATGATCCGAGCAAATCGGTGGCCAAAGGGGGGCTTACCTTCAGGGCCCGTTTCGGCACTGAGCGCGATGGGGAGAACCTGCTCGCTGAAGGAGTCTATTCGGTTGGCTCGGAGATTAAAGACGGCTATCCGGAGTTTACCGATCAATTGCTCAAAAAACTGGGCTGGTGGAGCGATCTTACGCCTCGCGAGCAGGCTGCCGCCGAAGGGCGCAACTGGAAAACCGATATGTCCGGCGGCATCCAGCGGGTCGCCATCAAGCATGGCTGTGCCCCCTTCGGTAACGCCAAGGCCCGTTGCCGGGTCTGGGAATATCCGGATCCGATACCTATTCATCGCGAGCCGCTCTATACCCCGCGCTTTGATCTGGTGGCCGCCTATCCGACCTACCAGGATCGCAAGGCCTTCTGGCGCCTGCCGACCCGCTATCACTCCATCCAGGCGCAGGATCACTCTCTGAAATATCCGCTGGTCTTCACCAGCGGGCGTCTGGTCGAATATGAAGGCGGTGGGGCGGAAACGCGGTCTAATTCGTGGCTGGCCAAGTTGCAGCCGGAGATGTTTGCCGAGATTAACCCGAAAGATGCCCATGATGCGGGGATCTCGCACTGGCAGTATATTTGGCTTGAAGGTGCCGAAGGCGGTCGGATTAAAGTGCGGGCGATGATCACGCCGCGGGTGGGCGCAGGGGTGGTCTGGACGCCGTTTCATTTCGGTGGCTGGTTCCAGGGCCTGGACCTGGTAGGCCGCTATCCCGACGGCACCGCCCCCTATGTCCGTGGCGAGGCCTGTAATACCGCCACCACCTATGGTTACGATTCCGTGACCCAGATGCAAGAAACCAAAGCCACCCTGTGCAAGATCAGCCCGGCATAAAAGGAGTAGGACTATGGCACGAATGAAATTCTTATGCGATACCGAGCGTTGCATTGAATGCAACGGCTGTGTTACCGCCTGCAATAACGAACATGACGTCCCCGACGGCATCAACCGGCGGCATGTGGTCACTCTGGGTGATGGCCGGCACGGGGAAAAGTCCCTGTCGGTTGCCTGTATGCACTGTACCGACCCGCCGTGCGCCGCCGTCTGTCCGGTCGATTGTTTTTATATCACCCCAGACGGCATTGTGCTGCACGACAAGGATCTCTGTATCGGTTGTGGATACTGTTTTTATGCCTGCCCCTTCGGGGCACCGCAGTTCGTCGAACAGAAACCTTTTGCCGCCCGGACCAAGATGGATAAATGCACCTTCTGCGCCGGCGGGCCACCGCCTGATAATTCGGTCGAGGAATATCAGCAATATGGTCGCAACCGCATCGCCGAGGGCAAGCTGCCGCTTTGTGCCGAGATGTGCTCGACTAAGGCGCTGTTGGCGGGCGATGGAACCATTGTTTCGGATATCTATCGGCAGCGGATTGTGAAACGTGGCGGCCGACCGGATCTCTGGAGCTGGAATACCGCCTATGACTTCAATACGGCTAAGGAGTAAGAAAAGACAAGGGGGCACAATGAATAAAAACATATCCACCATCCTAGCCTTGCTAATGCCAATCACCATTTTTCTTGGTCTTTCCGCCTGTTCCAATGAACCGCGGGAGCTGACCATTCATAAGCCGGGAGAATATAAAGGAACAACCGATCCCCTGCTTGCCAAAGGGCTGCACCCGGAGTTGAATCATCGCTTTATGAAGGTTCAGAGTGATCGCTGAGATGCCGAATCGCTGGAGGAAAAACTATGAAATTGTTGTCAACCAACCTGCACAATAGAGGAGGCGGCTTGCGTGAAATCCATGGCTATCTGGCCCTGGGCGCCCTTCTTGTCGTTCTTTTGGGAACCACCTTTTATCTTCTGGCCGCTGGGGCTGATAACCCCCGGGCGGATTTCTGGCGTGAGGTGCGCCAGGGTGCATCCGGCTATACCGCTAGCTCCTCTGAGGGACACTCGGTGCTGATCCAAAACGGCGGAGAGAACTGGCGGGAGGTGCGCAATCTTCTGCTGGTAAAGTATTCTCCCTGGCTAATGGGCGGGGTGCTGGCTGCCATTATCGTCTTTCATCTGATCAAAGGCGGGGACAAACTCGAGCGGCCGAGAAGCGGCATAATGATTGAACGATACAACCTCTTTGAAAGATTGCTGCACTGGTATACCGCCCTGCTTTTTGTGCTACTGGCTATAACCGGCCTCAGTATTCTTCTTGGCCGTGCAGGTCTTCTTCCGCTGGTGGGACACGGTCCTTTCGCCTCCTACCTCGCTTATTCCAAGATCGTGCACAACTGGAGCGGTCCGTTATTTTTGATAGGTGTCCTGGTCGAATTCCTAGTGTGGCTTGGCGATAATTATATCCATAAACTTGATTTTATCTGGTTTAAGAATATGGGCGGAATGGTCGGCGACAGCCCCCGGCCGCACGCAGAAAAAAATAACGGTGGCCAAAAAGCCTGGTTCTGGCTCATCGCTTTCTTTGGCCTTGGCGTTGGGATTACTGGAATATTGCTCGATTTCCCCATCTGGGGGCAGGACCGGCAAACTATGCAGCTGAGCCTTTTCGTGCATGCGACTGTGGCTGTACTTTTTGTCACCGCTTCCTTTGGCCATATCTATATGGGCACTGCAGGCTCGGAAGGTGCCATTCAGGGAATGTTGGGGGGTAAGGTGGATGCCAGCTGGGCCATGCAGCATTGTGATCTCTGGTACCGAAAAAAAGCGGCCCAGGATCCACGGTTCGATCCGGAAGATTCTAAAGAGGTGGTATAAGGTTACCCAAAAAGATCATTTTGCAGGATAGGCAGGTACTCCGGATTCTATCAATCTTATGGTGCCGGTATCGGATTGTTGCGTTTCACCGAGGTGGAAAAAACATCTTATCAAAACCAGATCGAATATAGGTTGAATTACCGGAGTTACATCATCCGGTAATTCAGTCTGTGCCTGATCCACAGACTCTCTCCTCCGGTCAAAAGAGTCATATTCAACAAGGTCACATCTGAGGCTTCTTTATAAGGTTTATCGAGATCATCGAGCCTTCCTTTAATATCTTCGTCTTTCGGACTCCATTCGGTCGGACGTGAAGTGTGCAACCCATCGACAGCATCTCCTCTTCCCGTTTATAAAAAAACATGGCGCCGATCCTCCAGTGAAGGATGACGCCATGATTATTTGTACCCATCTGTAGATTGTCTGTCGCGACCTCAGTTCAACGCTCGACAATCATGGGACGTCAGCTTAAACCGGTGGACGTCTGCGCCCGGTGATAGCAAAGACAACTGCCAGAATGAGGCCGACGACAAAAAGTATCCACGCAATATGAGCGGAAGTACCGGCTATTCCGGTAAAACCAAGAACACCAGCAATAAGTGCGATAATTAAAAAAGTTACAGCCCAGCTTATCATAGTAGACCTCCATTTTTTAGATGAATCGTCAAAGACACAGTTTATCCACTCCTCTGTGTCTTTTACTGCTCTATATTATGTGCATGCTAATAATAAAAAAAATGGGGTAAACACTGTATATTGGCAGACGAAAAGGGTGTAACGAGACGGCCATGGTGGATTGCGAAAGTCATGGTACCCATAGTGCTTTCGAATCAGAGATGTAGGTTTCCGTCTGGCAGCTTCTCATTCAAGAAATTTTTGCATTTAAATCTTATCCTTCGCTTGAATCTTCTTATAAAAGTTATCTCCATACAAACGTACTACACAAAAGTGTTAGTGAAATACATGATTCGCCTTATTGGTCATAGTCGATTCATCAGGTAAGCTGTTCTAGTAGTAGATTTTTTTCTTGTGACGATATTTTTATTAAAATAGATGGGTTAACACTTCGATTTTAAATGATTTACAGGCCTTATTTGGCGAGTAAACTAAGACTGATAACGGTTCTTTAAATTAGCCATAAGCTGAATAAAGCAATATAAAAAAAGCTGATAGCTATTAAACGCTTTTTCGAATATTACGAATAATCAGGAGCAGGGGGGAACTATGAAATACACACTGACTGTTATCATTACCTTGGCTGTTATAGGAGTGGGAACATTGTTGTTCGCCTGGTCCGGCATTTACAACATCGCCGCCACCGAACCCCACTGGCCCATCACATCGTCCTTCGTTGAGACGTTGCGTGATCGCTCCATTTCAGCGCACAGTAAAGATATCAGGGTGCCGGAGGTAAATGATGCCGAATCCAGCGTAATGGCCTTTTCCCACTACCACGAGATGTGCCGGCTCTGCCATGGAGCCCCGGGTTATCTGCCTGAGGAATTTGCAAAAGGTCTTTACCCGTCCCCCCCAGACATGACCTCCGGGCACCTCAAGAAAGAACTCAGCCAGGCCGAGATCTATTGGATAGCAGAATACGGAATCAAGTTGACGGGAATGCCCGCCTTTGGTCCGACTCACGACGAGAAGGAACTCTGGGGCCTCGTGGCTCTTGTAACGAAGATCCCGCAAATGAGTCCTGAAGATTACCGCCGGCAGGTCCAAAAGATGGATCAGAAAGAAGAGGGAGAACATGGGCACTAAAAAGAGCCGGCAACTAATGGTAAAGCTGAACAGGGTCACAACTGGTCGAAATAAGCGTATGAAAAAAATAGTTGGATAAGAAGAAAGGAACACGACATAGAAGGAGAGTAGCATGAGTCGTAACAATGATATCTCCCGGCGTGAGTTTATCAAGGCAACTGGGGCAGGACTTTTTCTCGCGGGTCTTCACTGCGCCCTGCCGTTGCCGTCATGGGCGCTCACGGCAAGCCCCGGGATCACGGCAGCGACCCGCCAGAGCCTTTATGACCTCACCCTGGCTTATTCGCCGATTCGTATCGACGGGCGGGAGGGTATCGCGACCGGTATCAACGGCACCGTCCCGGGACCGCTTATTCACCTGCGGGAGGGCGACGATGTGGTTCTCAATGTCACCAACCGGCTGGATGATACCAAACATTCCTCGATCCACTGGCACGGAATTTTGGTGCCGTTTCGGATGGACGGGGTTCCGGGGATTAACTTTAACGGCATCCAGCCGGGAGAGACATACCAGTACCGATACCGGGTAAAACAGGCCGGAACCTACTGGTACCACAGCCACTCCCGCTTTCAGGAGCAGACCGGTGCCTACGGCCCCCTGATCATCGACCCGAAAGACGGGGAGCCGTTCAGCTTCGATCGGGACTACCCGGTGGTGCTTTCCGACTGGTCTTTTACAGACCCGGAGACTATCTTCCGCAACATCAATCTCATGGGACACTATTACAACTTCCAGCAGCGCACCGTTGGGGATTTCTTTGACGACATCGAGGACCGCGGCTTTGCCAACACGGTCGCCGACCGTATGGCCTGGGGCAGGATGCGCATGAGTCCCGTCGACCTGGCGGACGTGACCGGTCATATCTATACCTTCCTTATGAACGGCCACTCCCCGGATATGAACTGGACCGCCCTCTTCAAGCCGGGTGAAATTATCCGCCTGCGCTTCATCAATGCTTCCGCCACCACCAATTACGACGTTCGTATCCCGGGCCTTGAGATGGAGGTGGTGATGGCCGACGGCAAGGCGGTACGACCGGTCCCGATTGATGAGTTTCGCATCGGTGTAGCAGAGACTTATGATGTGCTGGTCAGGCCCAAACAAGACCAGGCTTTCACCCTCTTTGCCGAATCTCTTGATCGCAGCGGCTACACCCGGGGCACCCTCGCCCCCGAGATGGGTATGCGAGCTGAGGTGCCTCCCCTGCGTCCCCGTCCGGTGCGGCGCCTGGAGGACATCGGCATGGGCGGCATGGATGACAGCCTTTTCGGCATGAGCCACAAGAAGATGAAGATGGGTGGGAAGAAAAAACACGCCAACTTCGAACATACCCCGATGGACCATGACCAGATGAAGCCCGGCGCCCAGCTGCAGGATCCCCGCATCCCGGGCCCCAATGGGCCAAAACCCTTCAAGCCGGACAAGTCGCGCTCAAATGTGGCCATGGTGATCATGGATCTGAAGTATCGCCTGGATCAGCC
>RCMY010001836.1_pt1 | contig 26084 bp, 16 predicted proteins | sample 2041341 | NCBI WGS metagenome assembly RCMY01 (sample SAMN09708234, study PRJNA481090) | Marine sediment metagenome, whole genome shotgun sequencing project.
GCTCGCAGCCAAAGCGACGACGGCCAGCCCCTTGGATCGGCTGGCCGTCGTCGACCTGGCAGTGAAAGGTGGAGCGTTGGCATCGCTCCTCGATCGCTTGGGCGACCAGCCCGCCATGGCACCGGCGGCGAAGCTCCTTCGTACCGAGTTGGAGGTTCAGATCGCACAGCTCGACCACCGGCTGGGCGGCTCGGTGGACCAACTCCTCTACTCCCCCGGCATGCGAATCGCCGGTGGTTCGAGCGAGATCCAGCGAACGATCATCGGTGAGCGTCTGTTGGGGTTGCCCCGAGAGGCGAATTGATCGGGCAGACTCTCAGGATGTCGAAGCTCGATGACCTGATCGCCGAACGAGGCTGTCTGCTGATCGATGGGGCCATGGGGACCGAATTGTTCCGCCGCGGCCTCGAATCGGGCGACCCGCCCGAGCTGTGGAACGTCGAGGAGCCCGAACGGGTGGCGTCGATCTATCAGGCCTACGTCGACGCCGGCAGCGACGTGTTCCTCACGAACTCGTTCGGAGGCACCGCATTCCGTCTCAAGCTGCACAAGCTGGACAAGCGGGTCGTTGAGCTGAACGAGGCCGCGGCGCGAATCGGCCGAAAGGTGGCCGACGCTGCCGATCGCACGGTGCTGGTCGCGGGATCGATGGGTCCGACCGGCGAACTCCTCGAGCCGATGGGCGCGCTGACGCCGTCAACGTGCGCCGCAGCCTTCGCAGAGCAGGCCAAGGGGCTCGACGCCGGCGGGGCGGACCTGTTGTGGATCGAGACCATGAGCCATCTCGACGAGGTCGCTGCTGCGATCGAGGGGGCCCGATCGGTGAGCGACCTGCCGATCACCGCGACAATGAGCTTCGACACCGCAGGCCGCACGATGATGGGCGTCACCGGAGTCGAGGCCGTGACCCGTCTGGCCGAGCTCGGGGTTGCCGCCATCGGTGCGAACTGCGGCAACAACCTGGGCGACACCGAGGCGGCCTTGGCGGAGATGCGAGCCGTCAACCCTGCGATCAACCTGATCTCGAAGGCAAATGCCGGCATGCCCGAATGGCGTGGGACCGAGCTGCACTACAGCGGCAGTCCCGAGGTGATGGCGGCGCACGCCCACCGGCAGAGAGCGGCCGGTGTGCAGCTCATCGGTGGGTGCTGCGGGTCGACACCGGAGCACATCGCCTTGATGCGAGCGGTGCTCGACGGCGACGCGCCCGTGCCGGATGTCGACTTCGAGCCAGCCGTGATGCGTCAGGTGGCCAAGCGACAACGTCGCAGCAGTCGCCGACGGAGCTGACCAACCCGAGGCAATCACCCCCGGAAATGGGGGTCACAAACCTCGGGTTTGAGCCCCACAGAATCGGGGGTCACAGCCTCGGGTTGGCGACGGTTGCCGGAGCGGCGGCTCGGAGCGGTCGGGCTCGGAGCGGCGGATCAGGCGGTGGGGACGCCGGCGAGCAGGGTGCCGAGAATGGCAATGTCCTTGATCGTCATCGGATCCATCTCGACAGGGTCCTCGGCGAGGATCACGAAGTCCGCCCACTTTCCGACCTCGATCGAGCCGACCTCGTCGTCGATGTGGAGCTGGTGCGCGGCATCGAGCGTTGCTGCCCGGAGCGCCCGTTCGGCGCCGATGCATTGCTCGGCGCCCAACACGTGACCTGTCGCCGTGCGTCTGTTGACCGCACACCACATGGTCATCAGGTGCCCGAGCGGCGTCACAGATGCGTCCGAGTGGATGGAGTACCGCACCCCCGCAGCGTCGGCCATGGCACACGCGTCCATCCACGCGGCCCGCTCGGCGCCGACCGTCAGCTCCCGGTGCTGATCACCCCAGAAGTAGATGTGGTTCGTGAACAGGTTCGCGTTGACGCCGATCGTCGCCATTCGTTCGTATTGGTCTTGCGTCGTCAGCTGGCAGTGCTGCACCGTGTGCCGATGATCCGGCCACCCGTCGTCGGCGGCCACGATCGGCTCCAGGGTGTCGAGGAAAAGATCGACGGCTTGATCTCCGTTGCAATGGACGTGGACGTTGATTCGAGCGGCGTGCAGCGCGGTGAAGAGGTCGCTGAATCGCTCTGGCGTGATCAGCCAGATCCCGTTCGGACGATCGCCGACGTACCCCGGCGGATTGAGGCGAGCAGTGAACCCCTGGATCGATCCGTCGAGCAATAGCTTCACGGAGCCGAGCCGGAGCTTGTCGGTGGACATCGATGCCAGCCGCTCCAGGAGCTCGACCGAACCCGCGACTGGGCCATGATCGCTGGCCGGATTCTGCATCACAACCATGCGAGCTGGGAACGAAGGATCGTCGACGGTGGCAAGCCAGTCGGCGGTGATGTGGGGCTGGTCGAGCCGGGCCGCTCCGAGTTCGGTCACCGTGGTGCACCCGGCACGCCGAGCCGACGCCCCGAGGCGACGTATGGAGTCTGGATCGCTCATCGCGTCGATGATCGGGCGGAATCCCGACATGGCGTGAGCCATTGCCGCCGGCTCCTGGAGTTCGCCGACAGGGATGCCGTCTGCGTCGACTGGGATCCCCTCGAAGTCGATACCGGGCCCAATGCCCTCGTGGTCGAGCATCGCCGAGTTCACGGTCGCCAGGTGACCGCTGGCGTGGAACACGAAGATCGGCCGGTTCGCGGACACCTGATCGAGGTGGATGGCCACCAGGCGCTCGTCGTCGAGATGGATCGGGTCGAAACCCCACGCCACCAGCGGTTCGGTGCCTGGCGGCATCGATTCCTCGATTTCGGTCAGGCGCTCGATCACGGCGTCCAGGGTCGTGAGGCCTGGCCAGTGGGATCCGTCCGGAGCGACCCGGTCGAACGAACCGACGTAGGGAAAGGCCCACAGGGCTCCCTCCAGCACGTGGCAATGGGCTTCCACGAAGCCCGGAAGGATCACGGCGTCGGCGAAACGCCGGTCGATCTCGGCGTCGGGGAACGATCGCTGAAGGTCGGCCAGAACGCCGACGGCGGCGATACGGCCATCATCGTCGACGGCCACCGCCTCGGCGACGGGCTGGGCTGGATTGACCGTCCGGACGGTTGCTGCGGGGTAGATGGTGGGCACGCCTGGAACCTAGTGGTTCACCGGACCGGCTTCGAGTGTCGAACCCGGCCAGGGATGTTGGTGCCACGGTGGTCGGTGTGCGAGCCTCTCGGCATGGGATACGAATGCTTCGACCTGGACATCAGCGACAAGATCGCACATCTCCGCATGAATCGGCCAGAGAAGGCCAACTCCATGATCGCCTCCTTCTGGCGGGAGCTGCCGTCGATCATCGACGAGCTGTCCGCCTCCGGCACGGTTCGAGCCATCGTGCTGTCCGGCGAGGGTAAGCACTTCTGCTCCGGGATGGACCTCGAAGTCTTCGGTAACGATCCCGCCGTCGGGCCGAACGCTCCGACCGGCCACCGGAGCCGGAGAAACGAACGCTTTCGCAGCACGGCGATGAAGCTGCAGGATTCCTTTTCGGCACTGGAGCGATGTCGTGTTCCCGTGTTGGCTGCCATCCAAGGCGCATGCGTCGGTGGTGCGATCGACATGGTCACCGCGGCCGACCTCCGCTACGCGACAGCAGACGCCTACTTCTCGATCGCCGAGATCAACATCGGCATGACCGCCGACGTCGGCACGCTCCAACGCATGCCGAAGCTCGTTCCCGAGGGCATCGTCCGGGAACTGGCCTACACCGGGAGGAAGTGGTCGGCTGAGGAGGCCAAGGCCGTCGGATTCGTCAATGCGATCCATGCCGACCACGACGCGCTCCTGGCCGGCGTCATGGAGGTCGCCGCCACCATTGCCGAGAAGAGTCCGATGGCGGTGTGGGGCACCAAGCAAACAATGCACTACGCGCGCGATCATTCCGTGGCAGACGGGCTCGAGTTCATTGCCAACTGGAACACCGACGACATGGGCGAGGCCTTCGCCGCAAAGATGGAGCGACGTCCCGCTGACTTCCCCGACCTCTTTCCACTCAGTCCGGGGCTCGAATGATCCGCCTCAGTCGGTGAGGTCGTCTGCCTCGACGAGCCCACCAGCTGCGGCAAGGGCGCTTCCCAGCATGACGGAGCGCTCGAGCACCGCTTCGAAGTAGTGCTCGGCGATCGTCTCGCTGCCGGACAACGGAACGCGCCCGAGCGAGGTCACAACGGCCGTCGCATCATTGGTGATGCGAACCGTTCCGCCGAAGTTCGGCAGCTTGTCCTCATCGCCCCAGAACGCCCGCTGCTGCTTGCTCGAAGGCTTGTTCTTGTTTCGTCTGCGTCCACGGGGTCGTCGACTACTCATGGCGTCTCCTCGGTCTTCACATTCATCGTGCCGGTGGTCGGTCGCATCACTGCTCGAACGGTCACGAGGTCTCGTCGTCGAGACTCAAGAGGGCGTCTGGATCAATGCCGAGCGCAGCGCGCAGCTGCGATGCGTCGAGATCGTCCACCGAGCTCGATTTCGGCAGCACCATGTCCGCGATTTTGCGCTTGCCGGAGACGATCTCCTCGACCCGCTCATCCACCGTGCCGGGGCACACCAGACGATGGCAGATGACCTTGTTCTTCTGGCCGATGCGCCACACGCGGTCCCGGGCCTGATCCTCGACGGCTGGATTCCACCACCGATCGTAGAGGACGACGTGGCTGGCCGCCGTGAGGTTGAGGCCGGTACCGCCGGCCTTCAGCGACAGCACCATGGCACCGGAGCCCGTGCCCTTCTGGAAGTCGGCGACCATCGTGTCCCTGGCGACACGACCGAGACCGCCGTGATAGCAGTTGATCGGCATGCCATATCGCTTCGACAGATGGGTTGACAATCGCTCGCCCCAGGTCGCGAAGTGGGTGAAGATCAAGATTCGTTCGCCGGATGCGAAGACGTTGTCGAGGATCTCGATGAGTCTGGCCAGTTTGCCGGATCGGTCGTCCAGGTCGCCGCCGTCGTCTTCGTAGTTGACGGGATGGTTGCAGATCTGCTTCAGCGCCGTGATCGCCGCCAGTACGGCGCCCTTCTTGCGCGGCGCGCCGGCGTCGACTTCGGCCTGCTGGGAGACGAGGCTGTCGAGGACTGCCTGGTAGAGGCCGATCTGTTCGGTGGTCATTGCACAATGATCGAGCTCGTCGATCCGGTCGGGAAGCTCGGCGGCAATCGCCGGTTCGGACTTGGTCCGACGGAAGACCATGATCCCATTGAGCGCCCGCAGAGCACTCTCTGAATCTGATCCAGTCTTGCCGGCGGAGAGCTGGTTGATGAAGTCGTTGCGTCCCCCGACGAGTCCGGGGTTGGCCCAGTCGAGGATCGCCCACAGGTCGCCGAGCCCATTTTCGATCGGCGTGCCGGTGAGAGCGAGCCGCGAGTGGGCGTCGAGCCGTCTGAGCTGTTGGGCCGTGTCACTTGCCGGATTCTTGATGGCCTGTGCCTCGTCGAGGACAACGTTGTTCCAAGCGAGCTTCTCGAGCCCAGCGATGTCACGCACGGCCGTGCCGTAGGTGGTGATGATGATGTCTGCCCGCTTCGACAGCGCCTCGAGTCCGCTGAGGTCGGACCGATTGGGTCCGTGATGCACGCGGACTCGCGAGGCGGGGACGAACTTCTTCGCCTCGGCCGCCCAGTTGCCGACAACGGCCGGTGGCGCGATCACGAGCGAGGGGCCACGCTCACGGGTGAGATGGAGATGGGCGAGCATGGTGGGTGTCTTGCCCAGACCCATGTCGAGCGCCAAACAACCGCCGAGCCCGGCCGAGTCGAGGAATCCGAGCCAGGCCAGCGCATCTGCCTGGTAGCTACGGAGCTCGCCCCGAAAGCCCTCGGGTTTGGTCGTGAGTTCGTCAGGTACTTCGTTGGCACTGCGGAGTAGGTCGGCGGCCCAGCCGGCACCCGTGATGCCGATGCCGCCGGCGAGAGGCGAACCCTCGAGGCCAAGCGCGTGGCGCAGCATGTCGGCGCCGGAGAGCTGGGTTTTGTCCGCCCTGTCGGCCAGCGCGGCGGCTGCTTGGGCAAGGTCGGCTTGGTCGAGCTCGACCCATTGACCGCGGCTCTTCACGAGCGGTCGGGCCTGAGCTGCGAGACGTTGGATCTCGGCTGCGGTGAGTTCGACGTCGTCGAAGACCGCCGACCACCGAACGTTCGCCAGCTGCTGCGCGCCGACCACCGAGTTGGTCGCCTCAGAGGTCAGTCGCAACGACGCAGTCGGCTTGCGACGTGACAGGGCGGGGACCCGAACGTCGAACCCGGCGCCGGTGAGTCGGTCGCCGGTGGTGGTCATCAGCAGCCAGGCTTCGTCCTGGCTGAGCAGTACCTCGCCGCGGCGGCGGCCACCGGGTCGCAGGAGCTCTGGGTACAGGCGTTCGAGCCTTGTCAGCTGGTCCTTTGCGTCCTTGCGTCTCGTGTTCGACGCGTTGACCAGCGCCGACTCGATCGGTTCGAGATTGCCGTCCGGCGTCGGGGCGAGAACTGCCAGATACCAGGCGTTCGAATCGTCTGGCGGATCGAGCTGCATGACGAGGCGGAAGCGCGTGGCTCCGGTCACCGGCTTGGCCCATTGATCGAGGCGACGAACGAGTTCGGATCCGGTGCGGGCCGGAGCATCGAAGGGATCCCCGTCGAGATGAGCCAGCACCGCCTCGGCGACATCGGACTTGCTCCGAGGGTGAGGCGATGCTGCGGGCACGTCGAGCCGTTCGGCCGCCGTGGTGCAGATCGCGTCGAGAAGGTCGGCAACCACTGCTTGAGCGGTGAGACGAGGGTCCTGCTTCTGCCCGAAGATCGAGACGCTCGGCGGGAGCGACTGAGTCAACTCTTGGAGATCGGCAGAGTCGAGAAGCGCCGGTGCCCAATGCACGACGTACATGGCGGCGTCCTTGGCCAACGGTGTGTCGTTGTCCTTGGGACGACGGGTCTTCTTGAGCTGGGGGACGGCGCGACCTTCGACGACGAGCCGAACGGCCACAGCAGCGGCTGCACCGACCCATCGAGCGCTGACGTCGAGCTCGAGGTCTTCGGAGATCTCGGGATTGCCGAGGCTCACGAGCCAACCCAGCACCGAACGAATCGGGGCGCTGAGCGCCTCGGAACGTGACCCGTCCGGCAACTTCGCCGCTTGATGGGGTTCCCAGAGATCGGGAGAACACCCAGCTCCGGCCAGCCGGTCCTGCAGATCCTCGAGGCTCTCGGGCGATGCGTTGTGGCCGCCAGTCCAAGCGATCACCCGATCGGGGAGCCAGGACAGCTGCAGTTGGGCTTCGGCGTTGGGTGGTTCTTCTTCCTCGACGACGCTCGGTTCGGCGGTACCGATGAGCTGCGACAGGACCTCGTCGATTCTCTTGACCTCGCGCTCGAAGTCAGCGATGGCCATGGACCGCTCCGCTCCTCGGAGTCGATGCTGAAGATCGCCGATCGTGACATCGATGTCGTCGAACGACCGTAGTAACAGACGGATCCACGCATCACGGTGTCCTTCGAGAACAGCAACGTCGGTCTCGCTCGCGATGCCGTCGAGGTGCCGCTGGACGAGTTCGTCGAAGCCAGGGGGGACCCCCGGACCGACGAAGGCGGCGAGGGTGCCCGTCATTGGCGCAATCTGAGGTGATGTGTCGATCGTCAAGGCGCTCCGCTCACGGCGTCGGTGGCAGGCCGATGAAATCGAGGTGGGTGGCCTGCGCTGCGTGGCGGTCCCGGACGGTTCGATCAAGAAGATCGGTGTCGGTCGGACAACGCCAGTCCTTTCACTCTACCAGGAGTCGAGTGCAGACCGTGACCATCGTGTGGAGCAGCATGTCAGCGTGTGGTCATCGAGGAGCAAAGAACTCACGCAGCAGCGGTTCGTAGTGCTCGAGCGGGTTGCTCTTGTAGTCGGAGTCGAAGGCGGTCTGGTCGTACTTGGCACAGAACTCACGGGTGTAGTCGTAGAAGGGACTGTCGACGTACCGCAGGTGCGTGTCCTTGTCGAGACCGACGTGATGCCAGAAGTACTCACCCTGGAAGATGCCGTGGTGCTGCACCATCCAATGGTTCGCCTCTGACACGCGGGTCTTGACGATGGCGGCGGCGATGTCCGGATGGTTGTACGGCGCGAAGTTGTCGCCGATGTCGTGAAGCAGCGCGCACACCACGTACTCGTCGTCCCGACCGTCTCGCTCAGCACGGGTCGCGGTCTGCAGGCTGTGCTCGAGACGATCGACAGGGAACCCCCCGTGATCGTGGCGCAGGTACTGCATCTGCTCGATGACCTTGTCGGCCACCAAGGCCTGCGTGTTCGCCAGCTGCGGCGCGATGATGTCCCAGTCCTCCTTCGTCGATTGCTCGAAGGTCTTGAAGTGGGTCATCGGTTCGAACGTGTTCTGGGCGACAGTCTTCTCGGTGACATCAGTCATGGTTCGACGCTAGCGCAGGGCCATGAGAGGATCGAGCCATGACGACGGACACCCGCACCGCAATTCGGACATGCCCTCTGTGTGAGGCCGGTTGCGGATTGGAGATCACCCTCACGACCGACCCCTCCGGCAGCGAACGGGTCAAAGTCATTCGCGGTGATGCAGACGATGTGTTCTCCGCAGGTTTCGTCTGCCCGAAAGGGACGACGCTCGGTCATCTCCACGATGACCCCGACTGGCTCCGGCAGCCGATGGTGAAGCGCGATGGTGGCTTCGAGGCCGTCACCTGGGACGAGGCGTTCGCCACGATCGAGGCCGGTCTGATGCCGCTGATCACAGAGCACGGGCGGGATGCCGTCGCCGTCTACCTCGGCAATCCGGGAGCCCACTCGCTCGCTCCCATGCTCTACAACCGAACACTGCTGAAGTCCCTCGGCAGCCGCAATCGCTTCTCTGCCAGCACAGTCGATCAGCGTCCGAAGGAGATCTCGGCGGCGATGATGTTCGGGTCGGTCACGGTGCCGGTCCCCGATCTCGATCGCACTGACTTCCTTTTGATGCTCGGTGCGAACCCGTACGCCTCGAATGGTTCGCTGTGCACCGCCCCGGACTTCCCCGGCCGGCTCGAACGCCTGCAGGAGCGTGGCGGCACGGTCGTCGTGGTCGATCCTCGGCGCAGCGAGACTGCAGCCAAGGCCGACCAGCACATCGCCATTCGACCCGGCACCGATGCCCACCTCCTCGCTGCACTGGTGCACGTCATGTTCGCCGACGGGTTGGCCGACGCCGGTGACGTCGCCGACCACTGCAAGGGTTTTGATGACCTCCAAGCACTGGTGGCCCCCTTCGACGTCGACACGGTTGGCCCGATCTGCGGTATCGAGCCGGACGTGATTCGGAAGCTGGCGTCCGACCTGGCGACGGCGCCGACGGCAGCGGTCTATGGCCGCATCGGCACCTGCACGCAGGAGTTCGGCACGTTGGCATCGTGGTTGGTCGATGTCGTCAATGTCTGTTCCGGCAATCTCGACCGAATCGGTGGAGCGATGTTTTCGAAGGGTGCGACTGGGCAGCCGTCGACCAAGGGCGAGCCCGGTGTCGGCCGTGGGTTCGCGATGGCCCGCGTTCGCTCTCGGGTCAGCGGCGCTCCGGAGTCGCTCGGCGAGTTCCCTGTCACTGCGCTACCGGAGGAGATCGAGACCGAAGGTGACGGTCAGGTGCGAGCATTGATCACGATCGCGGGGAATCCGGTCAGCTCGAATCCCAACAGTGGTCGGCTCGATGCCGCCGTTGAGTCGCTCGACTTCATGGTCTGCGTCGATCCCTACATCAATGAGACCACCCGTCACGCAGACGTGATCCTGCCACCACCCAGCCCCCTCCAGAAGAGCCACTACGACCTTGCGTTGTTGAATTTCGCCGTCCACAACGTGGCCAACTACTCCCCCGCCGTGTTCCCTCTCGACGACACCCAGCTCGACGAGGCGAAGATCATGTTGAGGCTCGCCGGGCTGGTCGGTGGTGCAGGGTTCGACGTCGACACCGACGCCCTTGATGCCGAGATCGCCCGTTCCATGCTGGCCGGTGCCGTACGCGACAGCCACGGCAACGTGGCCGGGCGTGATGTCGATGAGCTCTTCGAGATGCTCGGAGCTCGGCGAGGCCCGGAACGGCTGCTCGACGTTCTTCTGCGGACTGGGCCGTACGGCGACGGATTCGGCGCCGATCCGGACGGACTGACCCTGGCGGTTCTCGAGGCATCACCCCACGGTGTCGATCTGGGTGCGCTCGAGCCGGGGAGAGTGCCGGCGAACCTGCGAACCCCGGATGGCCGCATCGACCTGACACCGGCGCCCCTCGTCGAGGATCTCGCTCGCCTTCTCGCGTCGGTCGACCGCAGCTGGGACGACTCGATGGTCCTGGTGGGACGTCGGCACGTCCGCTCGAACAACTCGTGGATGCACAACATCAAGGTGCTGGTGAAGGGCAAGAATCGATGCACGCTCCAGATCCATCCCGAGGATGCCTCTGACCGGGGTCTCGAGGCGGGAACTTCGGCTCGAGTCACGTCTCGCGTTGGCGCGGTCTCGTTGCCGATCGAGATCACCGACGGAATCCGTCGGGGCGTGGTGAGCATCCCCCACGGCTTCGGCCAGGATCTTCCCGGCGTCCAGATGGATGTGGCTACCGCCTACGCGGGTGTCAACACCAACATCCTGACCGACGAGTACTTCCGGGACGAGCTCAGCGGCAACATCGCGTTCAACGGAGTTCCCGTCGAGGTCGCAGCTGTTTCCTGATCCGCTCGCGAGACGAGCGAATCTAGACGATGGCGATCTCGCCGATCGCCTGGGACGACCACACCGGGAGGGTGCCGTCGTCTGCGTCGAAGTGTTCGAGCCACTGCCGGTAGAACGGCGGGTCGACCAGCCTGGACGGATGATGTCCGGGGAGAGCCGACACCGCCATCGCCGGGAGCAGTTCGAACACGAAACTCAGCGTCCACTTCAGCATTCGCCAATGAGCGACCGGCCGAAAGAATCGGCGCTGATGCCAGAGCATCTGGGCCGTACCGACGGCGGCGAAGAAGCCGAGCAGCACCATTGCAGTGACCATCGCCGCCACGTAGGTCCGGCGCTTTCCCGAAGCTTGTTGGAACGCATCGAAGGCGATCGTCTTGTGACCGACCTCTTCGGCCAGGTGCCAGAGGAACAGCGTGGCAGCCTCATCGTCGGCGCCGGTGAGAAGGGAGCCGAGTCTGGCCTCGACCCAACGGGCGACGGCATAGGCGATAGTTTCGAACCCGGCAGCGAAGCCGGCGTTGAACGCCACCGACCGGGAGGCCAACCGACGAAAGGTCCAGGCCATCAGCCGGTCGAGGCGGTCGAGACTGGGCTGCTCGGCGAGGATCGCGCGGTTGAATCGGCGGTGTTCGGCGTGGTGCTGGAGCTCCTCAGCGACGAAGGTACGTACCTGCGCCGCTGTTTGCGGGTCGAGAAGGTCGATCGTGGCCCGGACCGACTTGGCCACGTATGGCTCTGCGTGAGGCATCATCATCGAGACGGAGTTGGCGACGCACGCCAGCTCTGGCAACGACGGGTGCCAGCGCGGATCGAAGGCCTCGGAGTACTCGAATCGAACGCGGCGGGTCACCGGTGGTCTATCGGCACGGGCAGTCCAGACGTGAAGGGCGGGAGAGTTCGTCACGCGATGCCGACGGAGGAGGCTCGCTCGAGGTGTCGTTTCGGATGCGATGAGCGGGAGGCGTCAGCCGACCCAGTGTCACAGCTCGCGGAACCGTTCGACGAACTCGGGGCTCTCGCTGAAGTTCAACATGACGGTTCCCCGCTCCATGCCCTCGTAGAGCTGCGCTGTCCAGAATCGACGGCCTCCCTCGTCCGCTGACCGCCCCATGACATTCTCGTAGACCTGCTCGACGAACGCCTGGTGCGAGAGCGTTCCGTACAGCGATACGAACTCGTCTGAGTTGGAGAACGCCTGGCTGATGGCGTGGAGTGGTATCTCCTGGTCGTTCCAGTAGGCGAGGCCGCCGGCATCGGGCCGACGCTGGAAGTAGGCCCGGTACAGCCGGGCGACGGGACCATTGGCGTCATAGTCGAACAGATCGCCGGCCGAGTTCGCAACGAACTCGTCTGACTCCGAGAACCCGATCATCATCTCGCCTCGTGTCGTTCCCGAACCGAGCCGACCGGACCAGTAGGTGCGGCCGCCGCTGTCGGGCGAGCGTCCCATCACGTTCTGGTAGACCTGATCGACGAACCCAGCGTTCCCGAGCGATCCGTAGCGGTCCGTGAACTCGGGCGACTCGGAGAAGAGCTGCGAGATCGTGGCGAGCGACATGCCGCCCCGTGAGGCCGAGACCCAATAGTTGAGGCCGCCGGTATCCGGCATGCGCAGGAAGTAGGCGAGATAGAGGCGCATGATCTGGCTGCGGACGCTGACCACGGGAGCCGGTTCGCCGCCGGACCCCGATCCGGAACCGGGGGCAGCGAGCATGGCCAGTCCGGCAAAGTTCCCGCCCAGGATCTGGTTCGAATCGCCATCCAGCCACGTGTCGAGCACGTTGGCGTAGACCGAGCGGAAGTCGACGTTCGCCTTCGGATTTTGCCTCTGGTCGAGGTTGGTCAGCGATGGGTACTCCCCGTGGAATCCTCCGACCACGCCGGGGCCGATGGCGAGCAACGTGCTCGCTGACCCATGATCGGTGCCCGAAGAGTTGTTGGCCTGGGGACGTCGGCCGAACTCGGACAGCGTCAGCACGAGCGTGCGGTTGGCGAACCGTCCGTCGAGGTTCTGGTGGAACGCCTGGAGCCCGGCGTTGAACTCTTGCATCCGCGCCGCATGCATCGTTGGGTGGCCGGCGTGGCCGTCGAAGTCGCCGTAGGAGACGTTGATCACGCGGAGCCCGAGATTGGCGTTGATCAGGCGGGCAGCCAGGATCATGTCCGGGGTGAAGTCACCGTCGGGGAGTTCGGGGCTGTACACGGGTGCCAACCGGCCGGCCACTGCCAGCGAGGTTCGTCCGGCCTCGGCCAGGGCGTCTCCCAGCACGCCGAGACCGGTGGATCCTGCAGCCATGGCGTCGACCGCTGCCATCTGGCGACGGTCGACATCAGATGCGGTAGCCGGGTTGAAGAGACCGTTCGCCCGCACCGGGACGGCCGTGGCATTTCGGCGGTTGCCTTGCATCTGGAGCGGCACGCTCCGGCCGATGTGAACCCCGTGGAACGGGTCGTTGCCAGGGAGGCCGTCGAGATGGCGGCCGACCCAGCCGGAGGTGTGCGGTGCAGTGCCGGCCCGACCATCCATCCAGCGAGCAGCGGATTCGAAGTGACTCAGGTCGTTGTTGGCCTCGCCGACACCGTCGATGACAGCCACCTGTCCCTGCTGGAACAGCGACTGCACGTAGCCCAACTCCGGGTGGAGGCCGCGCCCGTTGCCGATGCCGAGGGCGGCAGACGGCGAGATCGCGGTCGATCCACGCATGTCGTAGTAGGTGCCGTCATTGATCGGGACGACCGTGTTGAGGCCGTCGTTCCCGCCCTCCATCCACACGATGACCACGACACCTTCGGTCGAGCCGAGCGGGGTTGCGGCCTCGGCCATGTCGGCGAACATCGCAGGCAGCATCGTCGCACCGCCCGCGGCGGCGGCTGCCTGGAGGAAATATCGGCGGGTCAGCTGGTGTGATCCGAGGTCTGACCTGGCGAGGGTGGCATGAACGTCGGCGGAGGTGGGGTCGAAACGATTCATGATCAGCCCATCTGGAAGTCGGGAGTGAGCAAGGGGAGGAAGAGCAGGCCGGCGCGCACGGCCCATCGGCTCGTCTCTCGTTCAGCGATCACGAACTGTTCGAGGGCGCTGCGAGTGGCAGCAGACGCCGTGCCGATGCCGTAGTGGTCGAGCGCCAACTGGGTGGCGGTCACCGCGAGCTCTGCATTGGCGGTGGCCAGCTGCTCCGGGGTCCAGTTCTCGGCCCAGAACGCTTCGTTGATCACGCGACCGAGTTCGTCGATCGTCGCGAGGCCTCCGACTTCGTCTTCGTGCTGGTTCCAGCGAAGACCGCTGGCGTAGCCGGACTTCGCCCAGACCGCAGACGACGAGATCCAGTACTCGTTCTGTTTCCAGCCGGCCACGTTGGGGGGATAGAACGGCATCTGCCCCATACCTCGAAGCGACCACTCGGGATGGGTGATCGAGCACGGGAGACCCGTGTGGCGCATGGCGGCAACGGCGAACTCGACTGGGCTTCTGACAAGGCCTTGCTTCGCCCGAACTGACCGGAACTCGGCGTGGTTGAAAATCGCACGGAGGGCGTCGGTGATGTTCCACGCGGAGCGAAGGGCTCCGGCAATCGTTGCCACGACGGCGTTCGAGGGTTCTGGGTAGGCGAAGAACGACCAGAGCTTGGCGGCGATGAACTCGGAAACTCGCACACCCTTCTGGGAGAAGATGACGTTGATCGTGTCCGGTCCGGTCGACACCGACTGGCCGAAGAACGTCTTCGGGCCGTTGTCGTGCTTGGAAGCATCGAATCGGTACAGGTCGTTGTCGTCGAGGCCGTGCCCCGTCCAGGCCCTTGCTGACTCGACCACATCGGTCTCGCTGTAGTGGCCGATGCCGAGGGTGAACAATTCCATCAGCTCGCGGGCGAAGTTCTCGTTCGGGGAGCCGACCTCGTTGCGATCGTTGTCGAGATAGGCGATCATCGCCGGCTGGAGCGAGACCTGGTGGGTCAGGGAGTAGAAGTTGCCCATCCCGGCCGAGCGGAAGAGCTGGTTCTGCTCGAACACCGCTCGGTGGTCGAAGACCTTGTCGAGCGAGGTGCAGAAATGCCCGTGCCAGAAGAGCACCATCTTCTCGACGATCGGAGCCGGCGAGTGGGCAGCCCGATCGAGCCAGAAATGCACCATGGCAGTGAAACGTTCGTAGCTCCCCAGGTTCGGATCGAGGTCGGGCTGCCCCTGGCCGATCGGGAGTGCTGCGCTGATGTCGAGCACGGCGTTCACTGCGTCTGGCCAAGCAAGCGCCGAGAGCTCGCTGACCTCGTGGGGCAGCGCTGCGAAGCGGGTTCGTCTGAGAAGGTGCGCGATGTCGCTCGGGTCCGACGGCATTGCACTACTTACGGCACATCACACCTGAACATTGAGCCTGGAATGGGGAAGTTCACCCAGGCGGAGGGACTCCCGCCGCTCCGCGCCCGGGATCAGCGTTTCGGGCGCACCAGACTCTTGGCCACGTTGAGCACCGATCGACGTTTCTCCGGGTCTGTGACCGATCGCGAGACTTGGAACACGACGAAACTGATGGTGACCCTGAGCAGCTCGAACGCATCGCCCACCCGGGGCCTGACGGGGCGGAGTCCGTAGCCGGCGGCGGCGAGTTCTGGTCCTGCCAGACGCTGGCAGATCCACTGCTCGGTGTCGGTCAGCGTTCGCTTGGGCCCAGACCGGTGCGAAGAGTTGTGCGAATCCACTTCGGCGGATCGTGTCGTCGATGTCGAGAGGAAGGCGGCGAGCCGATCAGCCACGGCATCTGAGTCGGCCACGAGGTCCTCGAAGCGCACGGTCTCGATCGCTAGCTGGCCTTCCCGCTTCGCAGCCTGGAGACGACGCTGCGACATGCGCCAGTACAGCGAGTAGGCGACCGGATGGTACGAACGGGGGTCGCCGTCACCCCCCTTCGACGCCTCGAGATTCTTATAACTGCGCATGATGTCGCGCGGGTCGCGAAGGAGGTGGACGAATCGGGCCTCGGGCCACACCTCGTGGAGCAAGTCGAGGTGGAGGAAGTCCTGCGGGGTCTTGTAGCCCCAGTGTGAGCAGTTGTTGGCGATCGCGAGCCCCTCGACCCACGAGCTGGCGACGTCGTGCCACAGCGGGGCCGTTCCGCGCGTTCGGTCGAGGAGGTCGGCCTCCATTCGATCGATGTCCTCGAGTGCGACGGCCGGGGTGTCGAAGTCCTGCTCCCATTTCACCCGGGCCCGCGTCTCCCAGGCAAGACGATCGACGTAGCGCTCGAGTTGATCATCGTCCATTGGCTCGAGCGTGATGGCCTCGGCCTTCTGCACGACATAAAGGTCGTCGAAGACCCACAGATCCTTGAGGGTCGAGAGGACGTGAGCCAGGAAGGAGCTCCCACTTCGGGGGAGCCCGACCACGATCAATGCTGGAGGTTGCGGCATGGTTGAAATCTCACTTCGTTCGTCGCCCGACAGTGATCACCGCGCCGCGGCACCACGACGACGACTGTACGTCTGACCGTGCAGAGACGCGTCGGCAATCTTCCCCATGCCCGTGGTTCGGTTTCAGATGAGAGAGGCGACCAGCTCTTGTTTCAGCGTCCAAAGCGGCTCGCTCAGCGACACGTGGTATCGGTGCGGGTTCACGAGTCGCAGCACACCGGGATCGAGACGCTCCAGGTCGTGGGTCCGCCTGGCTCTGAGTTCGTCGAGCGGCACCGGGTCGCTGTGACGCGTTCCCTGGCTCAGTACCGGCTCGTGCAGAGGCTCGACGGCAGAGATCTGCGACGCCGCCAGTCGCCGCCGGGTACCCATTTCGACCGGGTGGCGCAGGGTGATGTCGCCGGCTCCGTCAGGTGGTGCCTCGCCGCGAATGGTGACCAGATCAGCGGTGGATCGGCCACGCTCGTCATAGAGCCGGTAGAGGTCTTTGTCGCCTGGGTTGGCCGTCTTGGCGGGGGTGTCGGACACCTTGATGGCGGGTTCGAGGTTGGTGCCGTTGCTGATCGCCACCAACTTGTAGACACCGTCGAGATAGGCCTGACCCTGAGAGGCGCTCAGCTTCGACCCGGCACCCATGATGAGTCTGCTGATCAGCCGTTTCGGGTCGATGCCGTAACGGGGTGCTTCGAGGTCGATCTGGGCGAGGATCTGGAAGATGGCCAGCTCGTCGAGTCCAGACGACAGGACGATTCGAGTGTCTGGGTAGCCGGCATCGTTGAGCATCTCGGCCGAGGTGATGGCCAAGTAGGCGAGGTCGCCGGAATCGAGCCGAATGCCAACGGGTTCGTGACCGGCCGAGCGCAGTTCGTCGAAGACGGTGATGGCGTTCGGAACGCCACTCCGCAGCGTGTCGATGGTGTCGACGAGGAGGAGGCAGTCGTCCGGGTAGGTGTCGGCGTAGGCGCGGAACGCGCCGAGCTCACCCTCCCCGAGTGCCATGAAGGCCTGCACCAACGAATGGGCGTGGGTCCCTCTTGGTTCGATCCCCATCACCGTCGAGAGTCCGACGTTCGACGAGAAGGCAGCGCCACCGATCAGGGCGGCCCGGCCGGCGGCGTTGGCACCGAAATGAGCCGAACGACGAAGCCCGAACTCGAGGACGGGTTGCCCTCTCGACGCCTCGGCGAGTCGCGAGGCCTTGGTGGCGATGAGCGTCTGGAAGTTGAGGTGGTTGAGAAGCGACGTCTCGAGAATCTGCGCCATCACGAGCGGCCCCTCGATCATCACGACCGGGGTGTTCGGGTGCACAACACGGCCTTCGGGAACAGCTCGCAGCGAAATGCTGTCGAAGCTGCCGTTGACCCGCAGCCAACGGAGGAAATCGTCGTCAAACACCGGATGGCCAGTGGGGCTGCGTTGCGCCGCCAGGACGGCGATCTCCTCGTCGCCGAACCGCGCCGTCGCCATCCAGTCGAGCAGCCAGTCCATGCCGGCGGCGATGCAATATCCGGCCTGGTGGCTGCCGTAGTCCGGACAACGACGGAAGAAGTGCTCGAACAGCGCTGGACGCTCGTGGAGATCGCGGCGGAAGTACGCCTGCGACATCGTGAGCTGGTATTGGTCGGTGAAGAGCACACCCTCGATGAGGGCTCGGTCTGGACGGGAAGTCACGGGCGACAGTGTGCCAGGTGTGGACTCCCCGGCCCGGTTTTCCGACCCAGGTGGCGAACGGCGGTGGCACACTCTTCGGATGGCTGACGCTGGGACGCATCCGACCTTCTCCCCCACCACCGCGCTGATCGTCGTCGACGTCCAGAACGACTTCGCCGATCCGGCCGGTTCGCTCTACGTCGCCGGCGGCGAAGAAGTCCTGCCGCTCGTGAATCGCCTGGCCGCCGAAGCCGTGGCTGCCGGAGCACCGGTGATCCTCACGCAGGACTGGCACCCCGAGTCCACGCCGCACTTCATCGAGGACGGGGGTGTCTGGCCAACCCATTGCGTGCGTGACACATGGGGAGCACAGGTTCACCCGGATCTGCTCGCGTCCGGTCCGGTCGTTCGGAAGGGCACCCGCGGCGAGGACGGCTATTCCGGCTTCACGATGCGCGACCCCCTTGACGGCTCGACGGTGCCGACCGAACTCGACGGTCTGCTCCGCGACGCCGGGGTGACCGGCACGGTCGTCGTCGGCATCGCCCTCGACGTGTGTGTCCGCGCCACGGCCGAGGATGCGCTGACCAATGGCTACGACGTCACGGTGGTCGCCGACGCCACCCGAGCGGTGAATCTCGAACCGGGTGACGGCGAGGCAGCGGTCGAGGCGATGCGGGCATCGGGCATCGCTGTCGTGTGACCGACCAGACCGCAGACGACGACGTTCGCTCCGTCGCCCGCTCGCTTCCGATCTGGGAGCGGGCAGACGAGATACGCCAGCTCATCACCGACCACCAGGTCGTGATCGTGGCGGGCGAGACGGGGTCGGGAAAGAGCACGCAGCTCCCCCAGATCTGCCTCGAGCTGGGGCGCGGTGTCGACGGTCGGATCGGTCACACTCAGCCTCGGCGGATCGCGGCGCGGTCGGTGGCCGAACGCATCGCCGTGGAGCTCGGTACCAGTCTCGGTGACAGGGTCGGCTACGCCGTGCGATTCAACGACCAGGTCGGGCCGTCGACGCAGATCAAGGTCATGACGGACGGCATCCTCTTGGCCGAGATCCAGCGCGACCGCATGTTGCGCAGGTACGACACGCTCATCATCGACGAGGCCCACGAGCGGTCGCTCAACATCGATTTCCTGCTCGGCTACCTGAAGCAGCTTCTCCCCCGTCGACCTGATCTCAAGCTGATCGTCACCTCGGCGACCATCGACACGGAGCGGTTCTCTGCTCATTTCGACGACGCGCCCGTCGTCGAGGTCTCGGGTCGCACCTATCCGGTCGAGGTCGGCTATCGGCCGGTCGAGGACGAACCGCTGCCCGAGGCGATTGCGGCTGCCGTCGGCGAGCTCTGGCGCTCGACCGATGGTGATGTCCTCGTGTTCTGCAGCGGCGAGCGCGACATCCGTGACGCAGCCGACGCGATCACCGAAGCGAACCTTCCGGGCGCAGACATCTTTCCTCTCTACGCGAGGTTGAGTTCGGCCGAGCAGCAGAAGGTCTTCCGCAACCATCCGAAGCGTCGGGTCGTGCTGGCCACCAATGTGGCCGAGACGTCGCTCACGGTTCCCGGGATTCGCAGCGTCGTCGATCCGGGTCTGGCCAGGATCTCTCGGTACAGCGCGCGAACCAAGGTTCAGCGATTGCCGATCGAGAAGGTCTCGCAGGCCTCGGCCGACCAGCGGGCCGGTCGTTGCGGCCGAGTCGCTCCCGGCGTATGTCTGCGTCTGTACGCCGAGGACGACTACGACGCTCGTCCCGAATTCACCGAGCCCGAGATCACACGAACCAACCTCTCCTCGGTCATCCTCCAGATGGCGAGCCTCGGGCTCGGCGACATCGAGGCGTTTCCCTTCGTCGAGCCGCCGGACCGGCGCAACATCGCCGATGGCGTCGCCGTGCTGGAAGAGCTGGGCGCTGTCGATCCGGAACATCTCGGTACGAAACGGTGGCTGACGCCCCTTGGGCGGGAGCTGAGCCGGCTCCCGGTCGATCCCCGTCTTGCCAGGATGGTGATCGCGGCCAGCGAAGAGGGCTGTCTTCGCGAGGTCCTCGTGATCGCAGCCGCCTTGTCTGTCCAGGACGTTCGTGAGCGCCCGTCAGATCAGCGGGAGGCCGCCCAGCAATTGCATGCCCGGTTCGACGATGAACGTTCGGACTTCTTCTCTATCTTGCGGCTCTGGACTCACCTCCAGACCGAGCGTCGTGAGCGGACGGGTAATCAGTTCCGTCGGATGTGCCGGTCGGAGTTCCTGCACTACCTGCGCTTCCGGGAATGGCAGGACGTGCATCAGCAGTTGCGTCGCGTGGCGAAGCAGCTCGATCTCGGAGTCTCGGCCGGACCGGTCGTCATCGACGATGTCCCACCGGAGGCTGTTCATCGGGCGCTGCTCACGGGATTCCTCTCCCAGATCGGCACCAAGAAACAAGAGGATGTGCCGGCGGGCGGCAAGGGAGCATCGGCGAAGGGCAAACGGAAGGGTCGCCCGCCACGACCCACCTATGTGGGGCCCCGAAACTCGAGCTTCATCCTCGCGCCCGGATCCGCCGTGGCCCGATCGGCGCCGAAGTGGGTGATGGCGGCCGAACTGGTGGAGACCGACCAGCTCCGGGCGCGTACGATTGCTCCGATCGACCCGCGCTGGCTGGAGTCGATCGGTGGCCATCTCATCCAGTGGAGCTACACGGGTGCCGCGTGGGATTCCGAGCAAGGGGCGGCGTTCGTCATCGAACGGGCCACGTTGCTGGGGCTCTCGGTGGTGGCCGGTCGCAGGATTCTGCTCGACCGGGTCAATCCCGAGCTGGCGCGGGAGTTGTTCATCCAACATGCGCTGGTCGACCCCGAGTGGCCGGACGACGTGTCGATCACCGTCGAGCGGCTGATCGAGACCGAGGTTCTGCGGGCCAACGAAGAGCTGGTTCGCCAGGCCGACGACATCGAGGCGCGAGCGCGGCGGCGTGATCTGGTGGCGGGCCTGGACGCTCGGTTCGACTTCTACGACCAGCGGCTTCCTGCTGATGTGACCACGGCGAAGCGTTTCAACGCGTGGTGGCGTCGACAGCGTTCCGAGAACCCAGGCCTGTTGGCCTTCACACTGGGCGACCTGCTTCCCGGACATCAGCAGCTCGATCTCGGAGGATTTCCCGACCTCTGGGAGCCCGATGGCCAAGCGTTCGCGTTGCAGTACGAGTTCGATGCGACCAGCCCGATCGACGGGCTGACCATCGACGTGCCGGTCGAGCAGCTGGCATCGCTCGATGCGGCTCCCTTCACCTGGTCGGTTCCCGGTCTACGAACCGATCTGATCGAGGCGCTGCTGCGGGCCCTTCCGAAACAGGTCCGCAAGGAATTCATCCCGATCGCGGAGACGGCGGCGCAGTTGAGTCGTGAGTTGGTTCCGGAGTCGCAGTCGATCACGGATGCGGTGGCCGACCACCTGGCTTTGCGGGCGGGCATCGGGCGGGAGCTGCTTCTCCTCGGCCCGGACTCGGTGCCGCCGCATCTCCGCCCCACATTTCGGATCGTGGGAGCTGATGGCGACATGTTGGCCGCCGGCAAAGACCTCGGTCGCCTCCAGGCCAGGATGGATGCCAGGGCACGTGCCGCGCTCGAAGAGACTGAACACCATCTCGAAATGGACGGTTTCACCGACTGGCCGGCTCTGGAGTCAGGCGAGCTCCCCGACTCGATCGAGCGAGTGGAGCGGGGGCACCGCATCACGGCGTATCCCGCGATGGTCGATGAGCGGAGGATCGGCACGGGTGCGGCTGTCGCGATCCGCTTGTTGGCCACGCCCGGTGAGCAGCGCATCGAGGGGTGGTTGGGATGTCGTCGATTGCTCCAGCTGGGGCTCACTGTCAATCGCCGCGGGATCAGCGACCGGCTCACCAACCACGACCGTCTCGCATTGGCAGTTGGCCCGTATGGCTCGGTTGACCGCTGGATCGACGATGTGATCGCGGCATCGCTCGACGAGGTCATCCGGTCCGCCGGCGGACCGCCGCGGACGGCGGCACGCTTTCGTGCCCTCGACGCGTGGGCGGTGCGTCGACTGCCCGATCTGCTCGAGGTCGTGGCCGATGCCGGCATTCGCATGGTCAGGACCACAGCATCGGTCGAGTCCGCGTTGAGCGAGCCCTGGCCGGCGGCGGCGTCTGGGGCCGTCGCCGACGTTCGCCGACAGTTGGTTCGACTCCACGACGAGGACGCTCTGGTGACGACGGGGTTCCAGCGTCTCGACCACGTCGTTCGGTACTTGTCCGCCATCGAGGTACGCCTCGAACGACTGCGACTCGATCCCCGTCGCGATGGACAGTTGACGGTCGACATTTCGCTGTTGGAAACCGAGATCGACCGGCTCCCGGTGGCCGACCAGATCGTTCTTGGCCGGCGGGTCGATGAGTTGCGGGTCAGTGTCTTCGCACAGCATCTCGGAACTGATGGTCCGGTCAGCGTCAAGCGGATCCGTCGGGCGATCGCCGACGCCGTGGCGGGGGCCGCGCGCTGATCGAGAGTGGGAAGGAAGTCGGATGCTGTGATAGCAACGCCGAATGAGCCCTTCGATCGCCGATGTCACCCGTGATCTGATCGACGAGCAGCACGATCTCGATCGGATCGTGTCGTCGCTGCTATCGGAGCAGTTCGCGATCGCTACGCCGAGCCCGGGATGGACTGTCGCCGATCAACTCGGCCATCTGGCGTATTTCGACACGACAGCGGCGCTGGCCATCAACGACCCCGAGGCATTCGTGGTTCACCGGAGCGAGTTGTTCGCTGCACCGTCGCCGGCCGGTGATGACCTCGATGCAGCGACCCTCGGCAACTATCGGGTGATGGACAGCGATGCGTTGGTTGCTGCCTGGCGTTCGGCTCGCTCCAACCTGGAGTCGGCGGCGCGTTCGCTCGGCAACGGCGATCGGGTCGAGTGGTACGGGCCGTCGATGGGTGCGAAGTCGTTTCTCACAGCCAGGTTGATGGAGGCCTGGGCCCACGGGCAGGACATCGCCGACGCGGTCGGGGTCGAGCGGACTCCGTCGACCAGGCTCGTCCACATCGCGCAGCTCGGGGTGATCACGCAGAAGTGGTCGTTCATCGTCCGGGGCGAGGAGCCGCTGGCCCAGGAAGTGACGGTCAGTCTCGATGCTCCGGACGGAACCACGTGGGACTGGGGCGATTCCGACGCCCAGGAACGGGTGACCGGGCCGGCCGAGGACTTCTGCCTCGTCGTGACCCAGCGCCGTCATGTCGACGACACCGATCTCGTTGTCCTTGGCTCCCTGGCTCGTCAATGGATGGAGCATGCCCAGGCATTCGCCGGTGGCCCGACCGCGGGCCCGGCTCCCTCTGGTGGTGGCCGGAAGGTTTCAGGAGTGTGACGAATGTCTCTCGTGCGTGACAACCAAGGTCACCCGAGTGACTCTGCGCTGCTACGGTCGTTCGAGCACGTATAGGGGACCCGGCATCGTTCGATGTCGTGTTCGTGAAGCTCCGGGCGATGAAATCCGGGGAGGATCGGGCGGCCATCGAGGCCTGACCCCGACTGCGTGTGCCAACGCGGATGTTCCGCAATGGTGAAAAAGCTCGAAAGAGCGAAGAAGGGAATCCCTCATATGGATTTTAAGCGCTTCGATCTCATGCGCCGCAACGTCGGCCCGGTCGAACTCGACCTACGCTCAGAAGAAGATCACCCGTCGGGACTTCGTGCGGCGTGGCACCATCGTCGGCCTCGGGGCACCCTTCATGGGAGCCGTCATCGCAGCGTGTGGAGGCAGCGACGACGCCGCCGTCACGGACACCACGGCAGGCGAAGCCAGCGAGACGACCGCAGCCGCCGGAGGGGGCGGTAATGAAGCGTCTGGCACCGTCGGCGGAAATCTCATCATCGGCAACCAGTTCGGTGACGCCAACTCGGGCCTCGACCCGGTCGCCATGCTCGACCTCGGAACCTACAACGTGATCTCACAGTCGTTCGAGTACCTCGTCGGGCTGGGCGACGAAAGCGTCCCGATTGCTGCCAACGCACTCGCCACTGCCTGGTCACCGAACGAAGACGGCTCGGTCTGGACCTTCGACCTTCGAGAAGGCGCCACCTGGCAGGGCAGCGGAGATCCAGTGACCTCAGCCGACGTGGCCGCCACGATGGACCGTCTTGTCGCAGCCGGCAACGCCGGCCTCGCAGGAGTCATCGGCGAAGGCTCGGTCGACGCATCCGATCCGCAGAAGGCCGTCATCACGCTCATCGAGCCGAATGGCAACTTCCCGGTGCTGGTGTCGCTCTTCAACACCCAGAGTGTCATCACCCCGGCGGACTACAGCTCGGGCACCACGCTCAACGAGCGTCCAGAGGGCTCCGGCGCCTGGAAGCTCGACAGCTTCGACCCCACCACGTTCGTGGCCAAGTACTCCCGCAGCGACAGCTGGTGGGGTGGTGCGACGAACCTCGACACCGTCGAGCTGCGAGGCTTCGCCGACATCGGCACAGCGGTCACTGCGATGTCCAGCCGCGAGATCGACGTGATCCAGAACTTCAGCGTCATCGGCGGTGAGGGCCTCCTCAACGACGACTCGTTCACGGTTCTCACCCCGCCGTCGTCGAACCACCGTCAGGTCTGGTTCAACGTCCAGCAGGGCAAGTGGGACAGCAACCTGGTTCGCCAGGCACTCGCCTACACATTCGATCGCGATCAGATAGTCAACACCCTGTTCGCCGGAAGAGCCGAGATCGCCAATGATCACCCGATCTCATCGTCACTTGCGTTCTTCGATCCGGACGCAACCCCGCAGCGCACTCGCGACATCGAAAAAGCCAAGCAGCTCATCGCTGACTCCGGCATCACCGATCTCACCGGCACCATCGAGTGTGGTGACCTCGGCGAGGTTCCCGACTTCGCTGCGATCATCGAGCAGAACGCAGCTGAGGCGGGCTTCGAACTCAAGGTCAACGTCCAATCCAACTCGACGTTCTACGGCGATTCCTGGTGTCCTGGAGCGAACGACAGCGATGCGGATCTCCCGTGTGACAACTCGAGCTCGCTCGGCATCGTCGACTACGGCCATCGGCCCGTTCCCGACATCTTCCTCGGCTCTGCACTCGCCAGCGGCGGTGTGTGGAACTCATCGAACTATGCCAACCCCGAGTTCGATCAGAAGCTGTCCGACTACCGCACCTCGGTTGACGTTGCCGGCCAGAAAGCGGCCATCGGGTCGATCCAGTCGATCCTGCATGAAGATGCACCGGCGTTGTACGCCTACTTCTTCAACTACCTCGCCGGCCACGCTGACACGGTGACAGGAGTGCAGACAACGGCCCTCGGCCACGTGATTGTCTCAGGCGCCTCCAAGGACGCCTGAGAAACCCGCACTATCCGGTGGGGCCCGTCTGACGACGGGTCCCACCGGCGCTCTTCCACCCGCCACCCACCCGAGGTCGCAACATGGTTCGGTTCATCCTCCGACGACTCGCTCTGTCCGTCGTCACCCTTTTCATCATCCTCTTGGTGGTGTTTGCGCTGACGAGGGTGTTCCCGAGTGATCCGGCGAAGCAGCTCGCCGGCCCGTTCGCCTCGGAGGAGCGAGTCGCCCAGTTGACGGAAACTCTGGGCCTCGACGACCCGCTCCCAACGCAGTTCTTCCGCCTCGTGAAGGACGTGGTCACCCTCGACTTCGGCGAGTCGTTCTCGCAACCGGGCGTACGGGTGATCGACCTCGTGAGACCCGCACTGTGGAATTCGGCGAAGCTGGTTGGCCTCGCGCTCTTGATCACCCTGCCGATCTCGATCTTCGGTGGCATCGTCGCTGCCAGAAAGAAGGACACGATCATCGATCGTTCGATCGTGTCGTTCGGCCTCGCCAGCGCATCGATTCCCGACTTCGTGTCCGGCGTGCTGCTGCAGTTCCTGATCGGCGTGAAGCTGGGTTGGCTTCCATCGATCTCGAACACGCCGGCCAACTCGGGCTTCTTCACCCAGGTCGAGTACATCTTGTTGCCGGCGCTGGCCATCTTGTTCGTGTACTTCGGCTACATCGCTCGTATCACGCGGGCCGGGGCGGTGACCGCGCTCGACTCCGACTACGCCAGAACGGCCTACATGAAGGGCCTGGGCACCAGCGAGGTCGTGCGCAAGCACGTACTCAAGAATGCGCTACAGCCCACGGTGGCCGTCACCGGTACTCAGATGGGCTATCTCTTCGGCGGTCTCGTCGGTCTCGAGCGGGTGTTCAACTACCCCGGGCTCGGCAATCTGATCCTCAAAGCAGCGACCGCTCCCGACTTCCCACTGCTGCAGACCAGCGTGGTTGCCGTGGCCGTGATCTTCATGATCGCCACCTTGGCCTCTGACCTGATCATCGCCTGGATGAATCCCCG
>RCMY010001067.1_pt1 | contig 26083 bp, 24 predicted proteins | sample 2041341 | NCBI WGS metagenome assembly RCMY01 (sample SAMN09708234, study PRJNA481090) | Marine sediment metagenome, whole genome shotgun sequencing project.
CCGTGACCGGCAGCTGATCGGCCCGTCGGCGAACGCCGTGGCGGAGCGCACGCAGCCACAGCCAGCCGATCAGCACGAGCCCGCCGCCCGCCGCCGCGACGAGCCGCCCCGGCGACGAGCCGTAGAACGCCCACGTCGGAAGGCCGATCATCCAGCCGGTGACCGGGACCGCGACGACGGGCAGCCCGACGAGCATCCGGGCAACGGTCGTCGCCTGGGCGATCGCGATCGTCGCCTCACTCTCCAGCCGGGCCCCCTCGGTCAACGCCTCGTCGGCGACCTCGAGCGCCGGTCCGAGCTCCACACCGAGCTCCAGCGCGACGTCGAGTGGTGCTGCGACTCTGGGGTCGAGCGCTCGCAGGTCCCGCCCATCGACCGGCAGCCCGGCGCGCCCCGACGCGCGGATCCGGCGAACCGCGTCCCGCGACTCCGTCATGCGTCCACCGCCCAGCCGTGCCCCTCGGCACGCACCCGTCCGATGGCGCGCAGCCGACGGGTCCCGTCACGATCGCGTCCGAGCGCCACCACGACGTCGACCGCGGTCGCCACCTGAGCGCGCACGGCCTCGAGCGGCAGCCCGGCCAGCAGCCCCATCCCCTCGAGCCGGACCAGTGCGTCCGCAGCGGTGTTGGCGTGCAGCGTGGTCATCGATCCCGCATGCCCGGTGTTCATCGCCTGGAGCATGTCCGCGACCTCGGCGCCCCGCACCTCCCCGACGACGAGGCGGTCCGGCCGCATCCGCAGGGCGTTGCGGACGAGCTCACGCATCCCGACCCCGCCGTGACCGTCGGGCGACGGCGGTCGCGTCCGCAGGTGGACGACATGCCCGGGCGCCGCGAGCTCCGGCGCGTCCTCGATGACGACGGTCCGGTCGGGCGCAGCGTCGGCGAGCAGCCGGGCGAGCAGCGTCGTCTTGCCGGCGCCGGCGGGCCCGCACACGAGCAGGTTGCGACGTTCCCGCACCGCCGCACGGAGGAGCTCGACCTCCGGTCCGGCCACGAGCCCCCACGCGAGCAGCTGGTCCCAGCCCGGGACGACCGTCGCGATCCGGCGCAGCGTCACGATCGGCGCGGCTGCCAGCGGTGGCGCGATCACATGGACGCGGACCCCGTCGTCGAGGACCCCGTCCGCCCACGGGTGGGAGCGATCGAGACGGACGCCGATCCCGGCGAGCGCACGTCGGATCGTGGCGAGCAGGTGATCGTCGTCGCGGAACCGGACGTCGACGCGCACGACCGTGCCCGCACGTTCTGCCCAGACCTCGTGCGGCCCGTTGCACATGACGTCGGTGACGTCCGGATCTCGCAGAAGCGCCTGCAGCGGGCCGAGCCCGCCCAGCTCGTCGACGAGGTCGCGGACCAGGCGCGCCCAGACGGCCGGCGCAACGACGACCCCCTCAGCAGCGAGGGCACGCGCCACGGCACGCCGGAGCGCTGGCCGGTCGGCGTGCCGGGAGGTCAGCTCCGGATCTCGGGCGAGCCGTCCTGCGACGGCATCGCGATGTGCGCCGACCTCGTCGAGCGAGGCGGCAAGGAGACGGACGTCGTCCATCGGGGTGTGCGCTTCCTCCGCCCCCGCGGCTGAAGTGCGTGCGTGTACTGCTGTGGGCCTGCAGCGCGGTCAGCGTCGACCAGCCCCCTTGGCTGCTGCCAGCGCGAGCGGGCGCAGCGGCGCGAGCCAACGTCCCGGGAGCCCGGCGGGGACGCGACGTCTGACCGTTGCCCGCGCGACGCGCGAGCTGTGCTCGAGCTCGATGAGCTGTCGACCGCCGGCCGCGGCCCGCACCTGCGACATCGCGATCGGACCTTGGTCGACGACGACCACCACGCCCGCCGTCGTGATCGCGATGGCGTCGAGGCCAGCCCGGTCTCGACGGATGACGAGGACGTCGACGTCGGTGCAGACGCCCCGGTCGAGGATGCAGACCGGGGGGCCGTCGACGATCTCACGTTCGCCTGTTGTCGGGTCGACGAGCCGCACCGCCCGTGCGTCCGGGACACCGGGAAGCGGGGCGGCCGCGGTCCAGAGGCCAGCACCCGTGAGGTCGGCGAGGGCGAGGTCCGGGACCTCGCTGACCGCAGCATCACCCCGGACGGCGGCGAGCGCGGCCGTACCCTCCCACGCCGTCAGCCCGGTGAGCGCGAGCACGACCGTTGACGTGCCGACGCCCCCAGCCGACCCGCCGACCGTGGTCACCTGGGTCCGCCCGGACGCCGTGCGTTGCTGCACGCGTGTCGCCAGGGCCTCCAGACGCGACCGCTCGCTCGGCCAAGCGATCGTGGCCTTCGCTCCACACGCGATGGCGGCGGCTGCCGCATGGCGCGGCGCGGCCGCGTCGTCGATCACGAGCACCGTCGGGAGCCCAGCATCGATGTCGGCGCTCGCGACGTCCACCAGCCGCAGTCGCGGCGGGACGAGGACGTCCTCGCGCCCGACGACCTGCCAGCCGAGCGCCTCGACGCTCCGCGTGATCTCGCCGCGACGGGACGCCTCGGCGTCCACCATCACGGGCAAGGCAGCGAGGTTCGACATCGACATCCTTCGGGTCCGCCGGCTCTGCCCCGGACGACGGCGGTGTTGGTGCACGGCTCCCCGCCTCTGGCAGGTGGGCCGGTGCGCGCCGCACGCTACGGCCGACCTGCGCAGGTGCCAACCCCGGCAACCCCGATCTGTGGACAACCGGTCTGCGCGTCCTGTCGTGCCGCGCGCGTAGGCTGCCCCCGACCGACCAAGAGGACGCCGTGTGGGCAGTGAGACTCCCCGACCCGACGACACGCTCGAACGGTTCGGACGGGACGACGCAGATCGCCTTTCCCCGGCCATGCTGGAGGAGATCCGCGCACGTCGCACCTCCGCGACGGAGGCCGCCTTCTTCGATCTGGACAAGACGATCATCGCCCGCTCGTCGACGTTGCTGATGGGCCGGACGTTCCTCCGCGACGGCCTGATCGGCCCGGGGACGGTCGTCAAGGGCATGTACGCGCAGGTCATCTACCAGCTCGTCGGCGCTGACCACGACCGCATGGAGCAGTCGCGCACCGCGCTGCTCGAGCTGACCCGCGGCTGGGACGCCGAGCGGGTCCGGGCGCTCGTCCGCGAGACGATGAACGACGTCATCGTCCCCCTCGTCTACCAGGAGGCGCTCGACCTCTTCGCTCATCACCGTCGCTACGGGCGTGACCTGTGGATCGTCTCGAGCTCCGGCGAGGAGATCGTCGTTCCCTTCGCCGCCCATCTCGGCATCCGCAACGTGATCGCCAGCCGGTCCGGGCTCGACGAGGACGGCCGCTACGACGGCACGCTCGAGTTCTACGCGTACTCGGGCAACAAGGCGACAGCGCTCCGCCAGGTCGCCGAGGTCCTCGGCTACGACCTCGAGCGCAGCTACGCCTACTCCGACTCGATCACGGACCTGCCGTTCCTGTCAGCGGTCGGACGTCCCGTCGCGGTCAACCCCGATCGCGAGCTGCGCGCGGCAGCTCAGGCGATGGGCTGGGACGTCAAGGACTTCGTCGCACCCGTGTCGCTGCGTCAACGGCTGCCGGATCCACGGACGGCCTCGCGGTCCGAGCTCACCCGTCTCACCGCGGTCGCCCTGGCGGCTGCGGCCGTCTCCTGGTGGCTGCTCCACCGCGAGGACTGAGCCCGCCGGACCCGTTCGGCCCCTTGGAGGCGAAGCGTCGGGCCCGGGACGAGGTCAGCTGTAGTCGCGGTGGTGCTCGATGCGCCCCGCGTCGTCGAACGTCATGAAGGACGCGCGCGGCAGCGCGTTCCAGCGCCGGCCCGCGGCCGTGTAGGAGATCGTCCACTCGACGGCGAGCGTGCTGCTGTCGGCAGCTTCCACGATCCGGACGACGTCGATCTGGACATCGTCCTTCCCGGCAAAGTAGTCCTTGAGGTACGCGTGGATCAGCAGGTTGCCCCGGTGCGGCGGGTTGTACGGCTCGAGGTACAGCGCGTCGACCGCGTAGAGGTCCTCGATGCCGTCGAGGTCCTGCTTGGCCATCATCCGAGAGAGTCGCTGCCAGGCGTCGGTCGCGTGCCCCACGTTGGTCCTCGTTGTGTCGGTGGACGGCTCGTCCGAGGTGGAAGAAGGCGTCAGGATAGTCGAGACGACTGTCAGGTCGTGCACTGCGACCATCCACCTCGACGAAGGGCGTCCACCCGCTCACCCGGGGTGACACGAGTTGTCCACACCGAGCCGAACGGCCGCCTCACTCTGAGCGTCGGAAACGGGCAAGCCCGGCGAAGTTCTCCACAGTGGGTGGCGGTCGTGGCCAACTTGTGGACAACTCTGTGGAGAATGTGGAGGACCGCGGTGCGTCCGCGGACGCCGGTGGGCAGGATCTGTGCCGTACGCCCACGTAGCGTCAAGAATTTGACCAGTCATGTCGAGCCATGCGACCACGGCCGAACGGGCTGCCTCGCCCGCCAGCGACAGGCATGGCGAGCACCAGACGCGCACGGCCGCCTCGCAGGCAGGGACCCGGACCGCATCCGTGGAAACACGCCCAGAGGCTTGTTTCGACAAGCTTTCTTGCGAGCGGCGGACCAGGAGGGGGTCCGTCGCTCGCGTGATTCCCGGGAAATCCGCGAATTCTCTCGCCACGGAGGACAACTGCCCCAGAAGTTCGGGGTCAGAACTGCCGTAGAACTGTGTGGAGCCGACAAGGGACGCAGGGCGATGGCAGATCAGGGCGAGACGGTGCACTTCCGGTGCTCCTGCGGGCGCAGCGTCGCTGCCCCCAAGGGCTCAGCCAGCGCGGAGTCCCAGCGGTGCAGCCGGTGCCGGACCCGTTCGGCGCGCTCGTACGCCTCGCTGACCCGTGAGCCGCTCGGCATGGCGGCCTGACAGACCACCTCAGCCTCGCGCCAGCAGCCACATCCGCAGCACCGCGATCCAGACGAGGCAGGCCCCGAGCATGTGCAGCGCGACGAGCAACGCCGGGATCCCCAGCGCGTACTGGATGTAGCCGAGCGCCCCCTGTGCAAGGATCGCGGCGGCGAGCAGCCCCGCCGGCCGACGCAGCTGTGCCCGGCTCACCCGCGCGAGCAGGATGACGGCCACCGACAGCCCGACGAGCAGCCACACGGTGTCCGCGTGCACGACGGCGATCGTGCGGATGTCGAGGCCGAGGCGCGGCGTGCCGGGGTCCCCCGCGTGCGGGCCGGACGCCGTCACCAACGTTCCGAGGACCAGCGTCGCGGCTGCGACCGCGACCAAGGCGCTCGTGGCGGTCCGCAACGCACCGCTGAGCGGATCGACCGCAGGACCCGAGCGTGTCGCCACCGGCGGCACCGACGCGCGGACATGGAGCGCGACCGCTGCGGCGATCAGCAGCATCGACGCGAGGAAGTGGCCCGCGACGATCAGCGGGTCGAGGCCGAGGCGGACCGTGATGCCGCCGAGGACCGCCTGCGCCCCGACACCGCCGACGAGCAGCCAGCCGAGGCGGGTCAGGTCAGGCCGTGAGCGCCGCACGGCCAGGAGCACCAACACGACGACGACCCCGACGACGCCCGTCATCAGCCGGTTGCCGAACTCGATGCTCTGGTGCAGCGTGGAGGCGGCCTCGCCCGTCGGGATGATCGATCCGCCCTCGCACGTCGGCCACTCGGGGCAGCCCAGACCGGAACCCGTGATCCGCACGATGCCGCCGGTGACGACGATCGCGACGTTGCTGACGACGGCCGCCAGCGCCAGCCCGCGCACGCGGCCGCCAGCAGACGAGGCGCCGTCAGGACGGCCCTCGTCGAAGGATCCGGGTGCGGAAGTTCCCGCGGCGGTGGTGCTCGACATCGTGGCCAGATCGTAGCCGTCAGCCCCGATGGGTCGGCAGGCGCGCACGCTGGCGCGGCGAGGGTCGCCTGCCCGCGAGGTCGCCACGTACGATCCCGACACACGCAAGGACGGACAGACGTGGCACTCGACCTGCAGCTCGACGAGCGCAGCGCCCCGACGACGACGCCCGGCATGGTGACCGTGGCGGCCTCGGGCCTGCGGCGGCGCGCCAACGTCCTCTTCGCCGTGGCCCTCTGGAACGCGGTGCTCTGGGGGACGCGGCTCGCGAACCTGCTCGAGTCCTCGCCCGACTACACGCCGGGCTTCCTCATCGTGCACTCGGTGCTGTTCGTCACGTCGTTCGGGCTGTCGGCCGTGCTGGTCGTGGTCGGGCTGGGCCTGCGCAGAGACGCCGCGCTGTGAGCTCCGTCGAGCACCCGAGCACGGTCACCGAGCCGATCGTCGACGTGACCCAGACCCCGACGCCCACCGTTGGCCCGCTGCACTCCGGGACGTTCCGCGACCGGCTCCCCCGGCGCGCCCAGATCGCCTTCTCCTACTTCATGGTCACGAAGCCGCGGATCATCGAGCTCCTGCTCGTCACGACCGTCCCGGCCATGGTCATCGCCGCCGAGGGCTGGCCCGGCTGGCTGTTGGTGTTCAACACGCTGGTCGGCGGAGCGCTGACCGCCGGCTCGGCGAACACGATCAACAACGTGCTCGACCGCGACATCGACTCCGTGATGGCGCGGACGTCGAAACGTCCGACGGTGACCCAGGAGGTCCAGCCACGGGCCGCGATGATCTTCGGCGTCGTGCTCGGCATCATCGGCTTCGCGTGGCTGGCGCTGCTCGTGAACCTCACGGCGGCGCTGCTGGCGACCTCGGCGATCCTGTTCTACGTCTTCGCCTACACGCTCGGTCTCAAGCGGCGAACCCCCCAGGCCGTCGTCATCGGTGGCGCCGCCGGCTGTGTCCCCGTCCTGACGGGCTGGGCTGCGGTCCCAGGCGCGAGCCTCGCCGCCCCGGAGCCGTGGCTGCTGTTCGCGCTGATCTTCTGGTGGACGCCGCCCCACTTCTGGGCGCTCGCGATGAAGTACCGCGAGGACTACGCCGCAGCCGGCGTGCCGCTGCTCAACGTGACCCACGGCAACCGTGAGGCCACGCGCCACATCCTGCTCTACAGCTACCTGCTGCTCGCGGTCGTGCTGCTCCTGCTGGCCGGGTTCCGTGCCGGGATCGGCTACTCGGCCTTCGCGCTCGCGCTGACCGGCGGCTGGCTGGTCTTCGCCCACCGCCTGCGTCGTGAGCCGACGGTGAAGAACGGCATGCGGCTGTTCCACTACTCGACGAGCTACCTCGCCCTGATGTTCATCGGGGCGGCGGTCGACGCCGTCATCTGACGGGTCGGGTGGCTCAGGTGGCGCGCGGAGCCGGGAGGAACCCGAGCAGGTTGTCGATGACCGTCTGCGCGATCCCGAGCGCCTGCGAGGCGTCGTCGGGGGTGTGGACCTGGATGTCGACGCGGCGCGGGTCGTCGAAGCGGACCACGACGTAGGGGTCGCCGCTCTCGAGGTCCTGATCGGTGAACTCGAGCAGCCCGGACACGTCCGTCGGCTCGACCGGCACGGGTGTCAGCCCGGTCGGGGTGTAGGTCACGGTCACGAGCTTGCGCCCGTTCTCGTCGTTCAGCTCGCACACGCGCAGCTCGTCGGCGACGTCGCGGGCAGTGACGACGAACGGCGTCACGTCGGACAGCCCGCTCGCGACGATCCCGTCCTGGACAGCCTGTGGGAAGGCGACGTCGCAGACATCGGCCGCAGGCAGGTTGGCCACCGAGTCCGGCAGGTCGCTCGAGCATGCCGCCAGCAGCATGCAGCCAGCGACGATCCCGACGATCGTGGACGTCCTCTGCATCAGCCGTTCCTTGCTCGTGCCCTCGGCTCGCGACGATAGGCCAACCGGCCGCCCGCGGCGCGTCCGGAAGACTGGCAGCTGTGGACCCCATCGACGCGGCACCCGAATTGGACCTGCCCCGCGAGGCCCCCGCTGGCACACTGGACTCGAGTGGATCGCCGATTCCCGCTGAGAGGCACCGTCCGTGGAGGCCAACGACGTCCGTGAGCTGCTCGGCGAGTGGTTGGACCACGATCAACCGGTGTACCAAGCACTCGCGGCTCGCCTCACTGACCTGATCGACGAGGGGACGCTCCCCCATGGCGTGCGACTGCCGGCGGAGCGTCAGCTCGCCAGCGTCCTCGCCGTCTCGCGCGGGACGGTGGTCCGGTCCTACGAGTGGCTGCGCGAGCGCGACCTCGTCCACACCCGTCACGGCAGCGGAACGCTCGTCGGTGACTCCGCCACCCCGGCCCCGAGCCCGCAGGAGGCGATGATCGCGTCGCTGCTGCCGTCGGACTCGATCTTCGCGGGCGTGCTCGGAACCCAGGACCAGGCGATCGACCTTCGTGGCGCGACCTGGATCGGCGACCCCCTGCCGGCCGATGTCGTCGCGGGCAGCCTCGAGCGGATCACCGAGCTCACCTACGGCCACGGCTACTGGCCCAAGGGCCTCCCCGAGCTGCGTGAGCAGATCGCGGACCTCATGACCCTCCGGGGGCTGAAGACCACCGCCGACCAGATCCTCATCACCACCGGGGCGATGCAGGCGATCTCACTGATCGCTCGGCTCCGGCTTGCTCCCGGGGATCTCGCGGTCGCTGAGGACAGCTCGTACCCCGGCGCGCTCGACGCCCTGCGCATGACCGGTGCCCACGTCGTCGGCGTGACCATGACCGACGACGGCGCTGACGTCGGCGAGATCACCGCGATCGTGCAGCGTCGCCGGCCGCGGCTCGTCTACCTGACCCCGTCGTTCAACAACCCGACCGGCACGGTGATGCCACACGGCGCCCGCCAGCTCCTCCTCGGGGCGCTCGCCGGCAGCGACACGGTCGTGATCGACGATCTCACCATGAGCGAGCTGTGGCTCGACGAGGCCCCGCCTCCCCCGCTCGCCGTGGGCGCCACCCCGGAGGTCGCTGCGCGCATCCTCACCGTCGGGTCGCTGTCCAAGACCCTGTGGGGCGGCCTCCGCGTCGGCTGGGTCCGGGGCCCCGCGACCACGATCGCCCGGCTGAGCCGCATGAAGATCGCCGCGGACCTGTCGAGCTCCGTGATCGGTCAGGTGATCGCGAGCGATCTGTTGGAGACCTACGACACGATCTGGCTTCCCAGGCGGCGGGCGGAGCTGCGCGAGCGGCACGATCTCCTCGTCGACGCGCTGCACGAGCACCTGCCCGAGTGGCGTTGGCGTCCCCCGGCCGGTGGGCTCGCGCTCTGGGTCGACCTCGGATGGGGATGCAGCGTCGATCTCGGCCCGTACGCCGCGCGGCACGGGGTCGGCATCGCGCCGGGCACCGTCTACTCGCCGAACGGCAGGTCACGACACCGTCTGCGCATCCCCTTCGGCCAGCGCCCGGAGCTGTTGAACGAAGCGGTCCGACGGCTCGCCAACGCGTGGGACCAGTACCAGAACGAGGTCGCACCGCGCGACCACGGCTACGCCGGCGCGGTCATCTGACGGGACGACGGCACCTTCGGCCGACACGGGAAACGGGGGCCCAGGGGGCCCGCCGTTCCGTGGTGTCGTGTGATCAGGTCGCGGAGAGCTCGAGGTCCTCGCCGATCGTGACCGGGCCCTCCATGTTGGGGTGAACGGTGCACCAGAAGACGAAGTCACCAGAGATGCCCGCCGTCGTGAAGGCGTACTCGATCTCGGAGACGCCGGTGACGGCATCGCCGCCATCGAGGATGAGCTCACCGTTCGGGAGGGCGCGGCTCTCGCCGATCGAGCCCTTCTGCGTCGCGATCCAGACGTTGTGGGCGACGCCGGCCTCGTTGTTCTGGAACAGGATGCCCACGGCCTCCTCACCGGAGGGGAAGGTCAGCGACTCGGTCTCGAAGTCGATCGAGTCGGAGGCAACGACCGTGACGGAGTTGTCGGCCGGGAACGGAATGCCGACCTCGATGGGCAGCCGGTTGATGTTCAGGTCCGCGTCGGCCAGCCCCCCGAGGCCGCCAGCGACGGCGACCCCGATGAGCAGAGGCAGGACGGCGGGCAGCGATGCAACGGCCCGCTGGCTGCTGGTGAGCTCATCCTTCGACGCGTACAACGCGATCGAGCCGAGGATCCCGGCCGCAAGCACGCTCGCGAAGACCAGCGCGATCTCGCGCGTGACGTTCAGGAGGACGAACGCCGTCAGCAGGATGGTCACCGCGATGACGGCGAGCAGCCCGAGACCCATGAGCACGGGCGTGGCCGCACGCTCCTGGAAGTCGTTGCGTTCCTTCAGGTCAGTCATGTCGTGTCCGTCGGTGCGGTGAGAGCGAGGGTGAGGTGCGTGGAGCGAAGCGATGTCAGTCGCCGCTGGTCACGTCCTGCGGGATGCGGTGGTCATTGCGCCCGAGCTCGCGGAGAGGTCCGTCGCGGCCCTCCTCGGAGCTCGCCCAGCGGAAGAACATCACGGTGATGATCCCCCAGAGGAAGAAGCCGGCGCCGGTCTTCATGAGCAGGCCGGCCGCACGCATGTCGTCGATCGCGCTGATGTTCCACAGACGCTCGAACGTGCCGTAGCGCGGGTAGAGCAGGCTGTCGCCGAAGGTCAGCCACGAGGCCGGGACCGTGGGCAGGAACGTCATGAGGAACAGGTACGCCATCGCTGCGGGGCGGGTGATCTTGTGCACGACCTCGGGGGCCGGGCTGTAGATGGGCAGCCACATGAAGATGCCGGAGACGAGGAAGGCGAAGTGCAGCGAGAAGTGCACCGGCTCGCTGGTCAGCATCAGGTCGACCATGTTCGGCCAGTGGATGAACATGAGCACGAAGTTGAAGAGGAGGCCCGCGACGAGCGGCTTCGCGATGACCCGGACGGCCCGACGGATCGGCGGCTTCGACAGGAGCATCAGGAACATCCAGCGCGGGACGCCGAGGATGAGCAGCGGGGCGACGACGAAGCCCTGGATGAGGTGCTGCAGCATGTGGGCAGAGAACAGGTAGTTCTCGCCGATGTCGTGCAGCGGCGACCCGGAGGACACCCACAGGAAGAAGACGCCGCCCACGAAGCTGAGCTGCTGGGCTCGGGTGACGATCGGCACCTCGGGGTGCCCGACCTTCTCCGCGCCATAGCGGCGGATGAGGAAGAAGTAGCCGACGAGCAGCGCTGCGACGGTCACGAGGACGTCGGGGTGCAGGTGCACCTGCCAGGCGACCGACGAGTCGGCGACCGTCAGGTTGAGCGGGGACGGGGCGGTTTCCATGGCGCGGTCAGGGGTTGACGACGTTGAGGAAGGTGGCGAGCACCGCCGTGTAGAGCACCAGCGCGAGGCCCAGACCCAGACCCATGAACCGCGTGTAGACCTTCGGGTCGTACTTCAGGTGCATGAAGTATCCCCCGACCATCGCGAACTTGATCGCCATGAGGATGATCAGCAGCGGAACGGTGGCACGGCCGAACTCCACGAAGTACGTCGAGATCTCGAGTGCGGTGAGCACCCCGAGCGTCAGCGCGACCTGCACGTAGAACGCGTTGGTCGGGTGGTGATCGTCGTGCGCGTCGTGCTCGACGGCTGCTTCGGTCGCAGTGGCCACGGTCAGCTCCTGGCGTTGCGGAACGGTCTCGGGAGGCTGGGTCAGCCGACCGGGATGAGGTAGACGACGGTGAAGATGATGACCCAGATGATGTCGACGAAGTGCCAGTAGAGGCCGGCGATCTCCGTCTTGATCGCATCGTCCGGACCGATCCGGCCGGTCTTGGTCATCGCGTAGGTGGCGAGCAGGATCAGGATCCCGACGGTGACGTGCGCCCCGTGGAAGCCCGTCAGCACAAAGAAGGACGAGGAGAACGGGCTCGTCGTGAGACCGAGGCCCTCGATGTTGAACGTGTAGAACTCGTAGACCTGGCCGCCGACGAACAGCATCCCCTGGAAGGCCGTCGCGAGGATCCACAGGCGCATGCGACGCATGTCGCCCTTCACGTGGGCGTTGTGCCCGAGCACCATCGTGAGCGAGCTCATCAGCAGGATGAACGAGCTGACCGACGTGAACGGGATGTCGAAGAGCTCGACGCCGACGAATCCGTCGGTCCGCTCGAAGTACAGCAGGTACGTGGCGATGAACGCCCCGAAGAACAAGAACTCGGAGCCCAGGAACACCCACATACCGAACTTGCGGTTGTCGATGCCGAGGGTGGTCTCCTCGATCGGGACGGACATCGTGCTTCCTCTGATCGTGCGGCCGGAGCCGCCGCGTCATTGTGTGTGGGTCGTGGTGCCGAAACGGCTCAGTGGTCGCCCTCGGCGTCCGGCTCGTTGATCCAGGCGATGGTGCCGAGGATCATCCAGATGATGCCGAACGCGACGACGGGGGCCGCCTTGTAGACCAGGCCGTAGCCGGCGATCGGCATGCCAGCCGTCATGACGAGCGGCCAGTACGACGGGTCGGGCATGTGGATCTCGTCGTGCCCATGGTCATCGCCGCCGTGGTCGCCACCGTCGTGGTCGCCACCGTCGACGGAGGCCGGGTGGATCCCGGCGTCAGCGGAACCGCCAGCCGGGATCGGGATCGCGCGACCTTCGGCGTCCTCGGCGTACTTGCGGTGCCAGAACTCGTCGCGGCTCGTGATCGTCGGGATGACGTCGAAGTTGTGCGGCTTGGGCGGGGAGTCGGTCATCCACTCGATGGTGCGAGCGTCCCACGGGTCGAGCGGCGCCTTCTCCTTGGACGCCTTCGTCTTGGCGATGTTGACGAAGAAGACGAGCATCGAGGCGATGATGAAGTACGTGCCGACGGTCGACAGGCGGTTCCACAGCAGGACCGAGTCGCCGAGCTCCGCCGGCAGGACTGCGGTGCGACGCGGCTGTCCGAGGAGGCCGGAGAGGTGCATGGGGCCAAACGCGAGGTTGAAGCCGATGAGCCAGAGCCAGAAGTGGATCTTGCCGAGCTTCTCGTCGAGGAGCTTCCCGAAGACCTTGGGCCAGTAGTAGTAGAAGCCGGACATCAGGCCGAACAGCAGGCCACCGAAGAGCACGTAGTGGAAGTGCGCCACGACGTAGTAGGTGTCGGTCTGCTGCGTGTCGTGCGGAACGATCGCGTGGGTCACACCGGAGAGACCGCCGATGGTGAACATCGCGATGAAGGCGACGGAGAAGAGCATCGCGGTGTTGAGGACGATCTTGCCGCCCCACATCGTGAACACCCAGTTGAAGATCTTCACGCCGGTCGGGACCGCGATGAACATCGTCGAGAGCGAGAACGCGGAGTTCGCGACGGGGCCGAGGCCCGCGGTGAACATGTGGTGGGCCCAGACGCCGAAGCCCATGAAGCCGATGGCGGCGGTGGCGAAGGCCATCGCGGAGTAGCCGAAGAGCGGCTTGCGGGAGAAGGTCGGCAGGACCTCGCTGACGACGCCCATTCCAGGCAGGATCAGGATGTAGACCTCAGGGTGACCGAAGAGCCAGAAGAGGTGCTGCCAGAGGATCGGGTCACCGCCGGTGGCCGCCTGGAAGAACTGGGTGCCGAAGATCACGTCGAACTGCAGCTCGAAGAGCGCGACCGCGATGATGGGCATCGCGAAGAGCATCAGGAAGCTGGTGACCAGCGCGGTCCAGATGAAGATCGGCATGCGCATCAGGGTCATGCCCGGTGCGCGCATGTTGAGGATCGTGACGATGAAGTTGACGGCCGAGGCGAGCGAGCCGACGCCGAGGATCTGCAGGCCGATGGCGTAGAACGCCATGTTGTTGCCCGGCGTCGACGTCGACAGCGGGGCGTAGCCGAACCAGCCGCCGTTCGGGGCGCCACCGAGGAAGAACGAGCTGTAGATGAACAGGCCACCGAAGAAGTAGACCCAGTAGGAGAAGGCGTTCAGACGCGGGAACGCGACGTCGCGCGCGCCGATCTGGAGCGGGATCAGGTAGTTGAAGAAGGCCGCTGCGAGCGGCATGCCCACCAGGAACACCATGGTGATGCCATGCATGGTGAACATCTGGTTGTAGACCTCTTCCGTCAGGAAGTTGCCCTCAGCGTTGAACAGCTGCGTCCGGATCAACGTGGCCTCGAGGCCACCGATGACGAAGAACACGATCGCCGTGGCGGCGTACATGATCCCGATCTTCTTGTGGTCCACGGTGGTGAACCACGAGCCCACGCCGGTCTCGGCGGTGGGGCGGGAGAAGATCCCTGTGCGGGGTGCGACGGTCGTGGTCGCTGCCATCTCGACTCCTCAGGTGAGGGTGTGTGGGTGCTGCTCAGCTGGAGGTGCGGGTCACTTCAGCGATTCGAGGTACGTCACGATCGCCTGGATCTCCGCGTCGGAGAGCGAGTCCTTGAAGGACGGCATCCCGATGGACGGGGTGGCGTTCGGGTGCATCGCCTTCATCGACGGCGCGTCCTTGACCCAGTCGAACAGGGTCTCGCTGTTCAGGTCGAAGATCGAGCCGGCGAACGTCGACCGCGAGAACAAGTGCGTCAGGTCCGGCCCCACGACGCCCTGAGCAGGCGTGCCGGCGACGGCGTGACACCCGATGCAGGCGTTGGTCGTGAAGAGGTCGTAGCCGGCGCGTTCCGCGCTGCCCTCGGCGGGGATCTCGGGAACGGCGAGCTGCGCGGCGACCCAGGCGTCGAAGTCCGCCGGGGTCTTGGACACGACCCGCTGGCGCATGTTGGCGTGCGACAGACCGCAGTACTCGGCGCACTGGCCGAGGTACGTGTCGGCGCTGACGGCGACGAGCTTGAGGGTGTTGACGCGTCCGGGAACGACGTCCTTCTTCCCGTTGAGCTTCGGGACCCAGTAGGAGTGGATGACCGCGTTGCCGGGGCCGCCGGCCTCCTCGGACCACATCTCGAGACGGACGTTCGTGTCGGTCGGGATGACCAGCTCGTTGGCGGTGGTGAAGCCGTCCCCGAACTCCTCGCCGGCCGGATAGCGGTACTCCCACCACCAGCGGTGGCCGATGACCTCGATGACGACCGCGTCCGGGTCGTCGGTCTCGAGATCGAAGATCAGGGCGACCGTGGGGACGGAGATCGCGGCGAGGATGACGGCCGGGATGACGGTCCAGGTGACCTCGAGCTTGGTGCTGCCGTGGACCTGGACGGGCATCGAGCTGTCGCCGTCCTTCTCGCGGAAGCGGACGCTCGCGTAGATGACCAGGCCCTGAACCAGGACGAACACCACGACCGCGATGGCGAAGACGATGCGGAAGAGGTCGTCTTCCTTCTGCGCCCACGGCCCCTGCGGGTCGAGGGCGCTCTGCGCGCCCTCACAGGCGCTGAGCAGCAGCGCGATCGCGCCGACACCCGCCAAGCGACCCATTCGGCGGGCACGCGTCGGGCGGGCGGGGGCGAGATCGTCGTGCTGGGGGCGCGGAGCCTCGGTGCTCGACAACGGTGTCTCCTCGTTCGCGCGGGGAGGGGCCGACGCCGGATGGGCGCGGATTCCCGCTCCTGACCGGCAGTGGCTGCCAGCTCAGGAAGCCGTGAACTGCACCGCAGGTGGGTACAGCTGACGATTCTGTGGGCTTTCGATCATGGTGCCTGCATCGGATGGGAGGCGGACGGATCCACCTCACAGCCGGTGCGTGCGGGACCCCGACGACTGACGTGATGTCGGGTCTCGCAGGCGCTCTGAGCGTAGCGCGCGCTCGAGGCGCTTCGGAATTGTTTGGGCCGCTCGGGTGTTCGTCTCAGCCTTCCGGCTCCCAGCGGAAGGTTCGCGACGCTGCGACCACCGCCACCAGTCCCCACCCGGCCACGACGAGCAGCGATCCGACCGCAAGCGACGGCTCCGGATCCATCGCCGCGCGCAGCACCTGTCCGAGGGCGCCGGACGGGAGAAGCTCCGCGGCCGAGGCGACCGCTGCGGGGAAGGCGTCGAGCGACAGCACGAGCCCACCGAGGGCGGTCAGCACCGCGAACAGCGCGTTGGCGAATGCAAGGCACAGCATCGCTGGCAACGCACCTGCGAGCAGCTGCCCGATCGCGGTGAACGCAACCGCCCCGACCAGCACCCCGATGGTCAGCGGCACCACGCCAGCAGACGGCGTCCAGCCGAGCAGTCCCACCGCGACGATCAGGACGAGCACCAGCTGGATGCAGAGCAGACCGAACGCGGCGACGCCCTTGGCTGCGATGTAGCCCCCGCGGGGCAGCGGGGTCGCGCCGAGCAGCTTGAGCACCCCGTACTGCCGCTCGAAGGCGGTCTGGATCGACGATGCGACGAGGCCGGTCGCCATCACGGAGACCGCGATGACGCCGGGCACGAGGAACTCGACGGGGTCGCCGTCACCGGTCGGGAAGATGTCGACGGTGCCGAGGAAGGCGAGCAGCCCCACCGGCAGCCCGAGCGTGATCAGGAACGACTCCGGCGAGCGCAGCAGCAGCCGGAACTCGAGCGCTGCCTGCAGGGCGAGGCCGCGCATGGGGAAGCCACGCTCGTCGTTCATGGTCCGGGCGGTTCCGGTGGCCGTCATGGGGCGCGCTCCAACGAGGGTTCCGGGGTCGCGGCGGCCTCCGGCGGGCCGGTGAGCCTCAGGAACACGTCCTCGAGGCTGCGCTTGCCCGCCTCGAGCACCCCGAGATGGACGTCGTGGTCCGCGAGCCAGCCGGCGAGCGCGGAGACGAGCTGTGGCGAGTTGATCGCCTCGATCCGGTAGCGGCCGGGCTGGTCCTCGTGGGTCGGCGCCCCGACGGCCGTCCGGATCCCGGCGAGGTCGAGGCCGGCGCGGGCGGTGAACAGGACCTCGGCGTGATCGCCGTGTGTCAGCGCCTGCGGCGTGCCGAGCGCGACGAGCTTGCCTGCATCGATGATGCCGACGCGGTCCGCGAGCAGCTCGGCCTCGTCGAGGAGGTGGGTGGTCAGGACCACGGTGACGCCACGGTCACGAAGTCCGCGGACGAGGTCCCAGGTGAGCCGGCGGGCAGCGGGGTCGAGCCCGGCGCTCGGCTCGTCGAGGAACACGATCTCGGGCTTGCCGACCAGTGCGAGCGCCAGCTTCAGCCGCTGCTGCTGGCCGCCGCTCATGTTGCGGAAGCGGGCCTTGCGGTGTTCCCCGAGCCCGACGCGCTCGATGAGCTCGTCGGGGTCCTCGGAGTCGTGGTGGAACGACGCGAACAGCTTCACCATCTCCGCCGGCGTCGCCAGCGGGTAGACGCCGCCCGCCTGCAGCATCATGCCGACGCGGCGCTTCAGCTTCGTGGCGTCACGGTGCGGGTCGAGCCCGAGGACGCGGACGCTGCCCCCGTCGGGATGCCGGAAGCCCTCGCAGATCTCGATCGTCGACGTCTTGCCGGCGCCGTTGGGACCGAGCAACGCGAAGGTCTCGCCCCGCTCGACGGTCAGGTCGAGATGATCCACCGCCACGAGTTCGCCGTAGCGCTTGACGAGCCCGCTCATCTGGATCGCGGGCCCGGCGGATGCGGCAGGAGTGTTCACCGGCGCAACCTATCCCCCGACCCGCATCGACCACCCACCACCCTCCCGCGAGCGACGTCCAAACCTGCACCACGCAGGGAAATCCATCGCTCGCCGAACCGGGCACTCCCGCGAGCGACGTCCAAACCTGCACCACGCAGGGAAATCCATCGCTCGGCGAGGTGGGTGGAGGTCTGGTCAGCGCTTCTTGGCCGTCTTCTTGGCCGTCTTCTTGGCCGGGGCCTTCTTGACGACGCGCTTGGCGGTCGCCTTCTTGGCTGCGGCCTTCTTCGCAGGCGCCTTCTTGGCTGCGGCCTTCTTCGCCGGAGCCTTCTTGGCTGCGGCCCTCTTCGCGGGGGCCTTCGCGACGGCTCGCGTCTTCGGGGTGACGGTCGGCTCGGCGACGGGCGTCGTGACGACCGGTGCTGCACCCTTGCTCTTCGCGAGCGTGCGACGCGGGGCCATGCCGACGGCCGCGAGGGTCGCTTCGACGGTCGCCGCGATCATCGCCTCGTCGGCGCTCTGGCCGCTCGCAGCGCCGGGAAGGGGCGTGTCGACCGCGCGGCCGTGCTCATCTCGCATCAGGAGACGGGGTGCGTCCTGGACGGACGCGGACAGGTGGCCCGCGAGCGACACGACGGCCTTCTCGAGCTCCTGAACCCGTCGTTCGTCAGCGCGCAGCTGCTCGCTGATGATCAGCGCCCCGCCGGCAACGGCGAAGAGCACCATCGCGAAGCCGGCGCTGGCCAAGTAGACGATCTGCGCCGGGACCAAGGTCTCCAGCGAGATCTTCTGATAGCCGATGATGCCGATGACGGCGGCGACTCCGAGGAGTCCTGCCCCAGCGCTCATGCGCCAGCGTCGCGTCATGTCCATGTCGATCTCTCCATCGGAGGAGCGCCGGGTCAGCAGACCGCGGCGGGTGAGCGTGAGGGTGGTTGCGCCGGTGGCGACGCCGAGCAGGGCGGTGAGCAGCCCGAAGATGAAGAACCCGGGGAGCGAGTCCTCGAAGAAGTGCGCCGCGACGAACACCACAGCGTCCGTGACGGGGCCGGACGTTGCCTGCTCCGTGGGCGCAGGGGGCGGAGCGTCGGGCTCTGCGACCGTCGGCTCAGCCACGACGGGCTGCGAACCGCCGTCGTTGGTGGCCGGGGGCACGGCTGTCCCGGTCGTCGGGCTCACGAACGGATCACCCGTCGGGGCCGGGGCAGGCGAGAAGGTCGGCTCGGCGGAGGACTGCGTGGGCGTCGGGGTCGGAGACGCGGTCTCGGACGGCGACTCGGTGGGGCACGGGGAGGTCGTGGACGACGGCGACTCGGTCGGCGTCGGCGACTCGGACGCGGTGGGCGACTCCGTCGGCGACGGGGTGGCGCAGGGGTCCTCGGTCGGCGTCTCGGTGGGCGTCGGGCTCGGCGTCGGCGACGGGCTGCCCGTCGGGATCTCGGTCGGCACCTCGGTCGGGATCGGCACCTGCGCCGACGCCGACCCCGCGGTCAGCGCGAGCAGCATCGCCACCATCATGACCACGAGGGCCATGGGCTGCAGTGCTCGGCGTGGGAAGGTCATCAGTCGCCCGACCCCAGGTAGATCTCGCGGAGGTTCGCCTTGAGGTCGTTGAGCTCAGCGCCCTCGGCGGACTGCGTGATCTCGCCCTTCTCCAGGACGAAGGCGCGGTCGGCGAGGTCGAGGGCCAGCACGTTCTGCTCGACGATCAGCACAGCCGTGCCGTTGCGCTGGTTCGTCCGCGCGATGAGGTCGAAGGTGTCCTCGGCCATGATCGGCGACAGGCCCAGCGAGGCCTCGTCGATGAGGAGCAGACGGGGTCCGCTCATCATCGCCCGGACGATCGCGAGCATCTGCTGCTGACCGCCGGACAGGGTCCCGGCGAGCTGCTTCTCGCGCTCGCGAAGGATGGGGTAGGCCTCGAAGGACTCCTCGAGCCGCTCGTTGATCGTGCGGTCGTCGTCGACGACGTACGCCCCGAGCTCGAGGTTCTGGCGGACGCTCAGGTCCTTCAGCATCCCGCGGCCTTCCGGACACAGGACCATCCCCTTGGGGACGAGGTCCTCGGGCCCGGACTTGGTGATGTCCTCACCGTCGAACGTGATCTTGCCGCCGGTCGCGCGGAGCAGCCCGACGATCGTCTTCAGCGTCGTCGACTTGCCAGCGCCGTTCGAGCCCATCAGGGCGACGATCTCACCGGGCCGCACGTCGAGCGTGATGCCGTGGAGCACCCGGAGATCGCCGTAGCCGGACGTCACGCGCTCGATGCTCAGGAGCGAGCCGGTGGACGCTGCAGTCGTCGGGTTCGCCGATGCGGTGGTCTGGCTCATGCGGGCACCACTTCCTCGTCGGCCTTCGCGTCGCCGAAGCTGACGCCGCCCTCACCGCTGATCTGGGCGCGACCGAGGAACTCGGCGATGACGCGGGGGTCGGTCTGCACGTCGGCCGGACGGCCCTCCGCGAGCTGCTCGCCGGAGGCCAGGCAGTAGACGTAGTCGCAGGAGCGGGCGATCAGCGGCACGTGGTGCTCGATGACCACGAGCGAGAGACCGAGCTGGTCGCGCAGCGCGAGGTAGCGGTCGCCGAGCGCGTGGGCCTCGTCCGGCCCGAGGCCGGCCGACGCCTCGTCGAAGAAGAGGAGGTCGGCTCCCGTGGAGACCTGCGCCGCCAGCTCGACCATGCGCATGGTCCCGTAGGGCAGCGAACCGAGCTTCACGTGGCGGAGGTGGTCGAGCCCGAAGATCTGCAGCGCGAGCTCCGCACGACGGCGCAGCTCGATCTCGGTCTTCTTGACGCCGCCGAAGCCGGTGATGCCGGCGAAGCCGTTGTAGTCGGCGAGCCAGTGCTGAGCGAGCAGGACGTTGTCCTCGACCGTCTCAGGTCGCAGGAGGCCCATGTGCTGGAACGTCCGGCCGACGCCCATGCGGGTCCGCACGGTCGGCGATGCGGACAGCAGCTCCTGTCCGCGGTACTTGATCGAACCCTCCTGCGGCGTCACGAAGCCGGACACGCAGTTGTAGAAGGTCGACTTGCCCGCGCCGTTGGCCCCGATGAGCCCGACGATCTCGCCTTCGCGGACCTCCATCGTGATGCTCTTGAGCGCCTGGACGCCGCCGAAGCGGATGGAGACGTCCGTGGCTTCGAACAGGGCGCGCGTCGGCATGCGGATGGACATGTCGCGGCCGACGTCGCGCAGCTCGCGGGCAGCGGCCGCAGAGGTCTTGGCCTGCTCGATCGCAGCCTCGCCGGTGGCGAGCGCGCCCTCGACCTCGATGGCCGGTGGATCTCCGGGGTCCGAGAACAGCAGCACCAGGTAGACGCCGACAGCAACCACGATCGCCAACAGCGCGAAGAGCAGCGGGTAGAGCGGGGCGCTCGCGTCGGGGACGAGGCTCTGGACCTCTCCGGTCCGCCGGCTGTGCTCGAGGAACATCAGGACGATGAGCGCAATGCCGCCGGCCAGCGTCAGCCCGGCTCGGGCCGCGACGGGGACGCCGCGCCACTGCTGGCGCTGCTTGGTGAGCAGGCCGCCGTATCCGGACGGGAGGAAGATCACGATGCCGATGAGCAGCAGCCCCGAGACGAGCGTGATGAACGACGGGTCGAACGCGTTGCGGATGACGGGGATGGACTCGAACAGCCCGACCTTCTGCGGCGCGAGGAGCAGGAAGGCGACGGCGAGGACACCCGCACGGGAACCGATGCCGCCGAGGACGACGTAGGCCAGGTAGGTGATCGACAAGAGCACGAGGCCGACCGCGTCCACCGGTCCGACGGCGACCAGCGACACCGCGCCGGCGAGCCCTGCCATGAAGCCCGACAGCGCGTAGGCGGCGAGCTTCGACGGCCCGGGGTCGACCCCGAAGGCGACGGCGCGTTCCTCAGCGTCGCGCACCGTGACGAACCCACGACCGAGCCGGGACCTGAGCAGGCGCGTGTCGAGGAAGATGACCAGCGCGAGCATCGCGAGCCCGAACACGTAGAAGCGGTACTGCGGACCGCGTCCGAAGGGCTGGTTGATGAACAGTCCCGCGGACTCACCCGAGAACCACCCGGACTTGAACAGCCAGTTCTCGGCAGCGACGGCGAACGCGAGCGTGCCGATGGCGACCTGGAGACCCCGGATCCGCAGAGATGGCAGCCCGACGAGGGTGGTGATCGCCGCAACGCCGAGCGCGGCACCGAAGACCGTCAGCAGCACGACGCCGAACCCGAAGATCGCCCCGCCCCCCTCGGTCGAGAGGCGTGCCGCGATGTTGAGGCCCAGGTAGCCGCCGGCCGACACGAAGGCGGCCTGGCCGAGGGAGATCTGGCCCGTGTAGCCCAGCAGCACGTTCAGGCTGAGCAGCGCCATCGCGATGGTCAGGACCTCGGTCAGTCCTGCGACCTGGGATCCGCCCATCATGCCGGGCACGCCGAGGGCGAGCATGACCACGCCCACCCCGGCGAGCGCCTTGCGCCGCGTCGAGCCGAGCGCCTCGTCGGCCGTGGCCGTCGTCAGGTCACGAAGCTGCATTGATGCCCCCGAGGATCCCGCGCGGACGGACGAGGAGCGTCACGACCACGAGTGCGAGCATCGCGAGGTCCGCGATGCCGGAGTCGAACTGGTACTCGATCACCCCACGGATGACGCCGACCAGCAGACCGCCGACGATCGCGCCGGGGATGGAGTCGAGGCCGCCGATGACCGCCGCAACCAACGCGGACAGCAGGAAGATGGTCATCGTCCCCGGGTTGAACTGCGTGATCGACGAGTACAGGACGGCGCCGAGACCGCTGAGCGCCCCGCCGACCGCCCACGTGAAGAGGTAGACGCGCTTGACCGGGATGCCGAGCAGCCGGGCCACCGTGTTGTCCGCGGTGGCCGCGACGACGCCCCGACCGAACTTGGTCTTCGTGAAGAACGTCGCGAGCGCGGCACCGGCGACCAAGGTCAGCACCAGCGCAACGACGCGCTCCCACTCGACCTGGAACTGGTTCGCCGAGCCCTCGAAGAGGGTGATCCGCGAGTCCGAGATGACCTTCGGGATGTTCGTCACCGGGTAGCCGCGCTGGCCCTCCGGCAGGAACCCGAGGAACCCCTCTCGGCCGTTGAGCACGGTGAGCTGGATCAACACGATCGTGAGGCCCAGCGTCGCGATCGTGCCCTGCAGCGGTGGCCGCTCGACGAGCGGACGCATGATGAAGCGCTCCGTTGCGACACCCATGCCCGCCGCGATGACGACCGCGCCGAGCATCAGGACGATGCCGTTGGCGTTCTGCTTGCCGAAGATCGCGTAGGAGAGGAAGACCGCGACGGCCCCGATCTCGCCCTGCGCGAGGTTGAGGACCCCGGAGCCCTTGTAGACGAGCACGAGCCCGACGGCGACAAGGGCGAGCATGCCGCCCTGGCCGATTCCCTGGATGATCGCAGCCAGCATCAGAAGGACCTGAAGTTCCCGACCATGGACCAGGTCGTTCCCGCATCGTCGTAGACCGCCACCTGCTTGGTGCCGACGTAGGGCGGGCCACCGGAGAAGTTGATGTCGGACCACGTCTGCAGGCCCGTCACGTTGTGGGACTTCAGCGCCTGGTGGAACGAGGTGCGGCCGAGGCCCGGACCGACGCGCTCGAGCACCGAGTCCAGGACCTCGCTGAGGCCCCACGACGCGAGGCCGAGGTCGTCAGCGGCTGCGCCGTTGTACTTCTGGTAGGCGTCGCGGTACGCCTTGGCGCGCGGGTGCTGGAGCGAGACCCACGGCGAGAAGGCCCGGGACTGCGCAGGTGCCTGCGGGTTGGTCTGCGCGAGGTCGAGGTTCCACGAGATCGAGTTCGCGAACCAGATCGGCTGATAGCTGCCCGCCTGCTGCATGATCGTGAGCGCGGGCGTCGGGGCCATGTAGAGCCAGACGATCTCCGCTCCGGACTGCTGCAGCTGGAGCACCGTGTTGGTGAAGGAGGTCTGCGTCGGGTCGATCGTGAGCTTCGCGACGACGTCGAGGTTCTGCTTGGCGGCCTCCACCTCGAAGGCGTCGGTGCCGGGCTTCAGCGCGGTGGTCTGCTCACGGACGAACGCCACCTTCTTGGCCTTGTTCGCCGCGCCGAGATCGCCGGCCCAGTACCGCGCGACCGAGGTGCCCTGCACCGTGTGGTCGATCGAGATCGTGAACGTGTGGGTCCAGTTGGTGGGGTACGGCGTCGGCGCCTGGACCATGATGTGCGGCACCTTGGCCTGCTCCATGAACACGCCGATGGCCTCCTGGACCTCGAGGCGGTCCAAGGAGACGATGGTGAAGACGCCCTCCTGGATCAGCTTCTGGGCCTGCTGACGAGCGGTCGCGGTCTTCGACTCGGTGTCCCGGACCACGAGCTCGACCTGACGGCCATGGGTGCCGCCCTTGGCTGCCTTCTCCCACCAGTAGAGGGACACGCCGGACTCGAAGTCGGACGGGACCGGCGCCGCGCCGGTCAGCGGCACGAGCACGCCGACCTTGATGCAGCCCAGCTTGTCGTTGACGTTGTCGCCGCCGCACTTCGTGGAGGTCACTCCCGGCGCCGGACCGGGGTCGGTTGCCGGAGCCTGGGTCTGGGTCGGCTGCGCCGTGGGCTGCGCCGTCGCGCTCGGCGAGGCCGACGGAGCGGTCGTGCCGCTCGACGAAGGAGCGGTGGTCGGCGACGTCGTCGCAGAGCTGCTCGGAGCCGTGGTGCCGGACGGGGCCGGTCCGGAGGTCGTGGAGGGGTCCGGCTCGGAGGTCGTGGACGGGTCGCCGATCACGCCACCGTCGTCGGGGGCGTCGGTGGTCCCGGGGTCCGGGGCGGTGCCGGAGTCGACGGGCTGGCCGTTGTCGACCGGCTGCTGGGCGACGATGCCGCCGTTGGCGACAACGACCGAGTCACGGTCGAATCGGGGGCCGCACGATGCGGCGAGCGTCGCGAGCGCTGCGGCGGCGGCGACGCGACGCAGTGCGAGGACGCGGTGGTTGGAGGTCACGAGACCACTCCTGAACAAATCGGGGCAGGACACACGACGGAACCGGGGCGCGCGCACTGCGTGTCCGAGGGTCAGGGCGCATCCCGTGTCGGCCATCGTCCGGCAGCGTACGGGTCAGGACACGACACGAGGCCGTTGAAGCACGGCCAATGTGCGCGGAGCGTGTGCGACCGCGCGAAGACGCGCGCAACACCAACCTGCTCGTGTCCCGCAGCGGGACGGAGGTGGCCCTTGAAGCCCCCGCCGTCCGACCCGGTCCTTGCCACGGTTGTGTCCGTCCCGAGCATTAGGCTGCGCGGCATGTCCCGCGATCCCACCCCCGCCACCGACGAGACCTCGACCGCCTTCGAGGTCGACGTCGACGTCGACGAGCGCACCCCACGTCGGGTCGACCTGCAGCTCGCGCTCACGATCGTCGTCGGCGTCGGTCTGGGCCTGAAGTTCGCCGACGCGGTCGGCACGGTGATCTCGCGGCTCCAAGGACTTCTGGTGACCCTGGTCATCAGCCTGTTCCTCTCGTTCGCGATGGAGCCCGCCGTGCAGTGGGCGTCGAAGCGCAACATGCGCCGCGGGTTCGCGACGGGGCTGCTCTTCCTGCTGATCTTCGTCGTGCTGTCCGGGTTCATCGCGGCGATGGTCCCGCTGATCGCGTCACAGGTCACGAACCTCGTCGACAACGGCCCGCAGCTCGCGCAGAACCTCGCGGACCAGGCCACGAAGCTCCCCGGCGACCTCGGCGAGAGCGTGTCGACGTTCATCGAGAACCAGAAGGCCACGCTGCCGGACAAGATCCCCGGGTTCGCCGGCCAGATCGGCTCCACCGCCCTCGGGCTCGGAACCTCCATCCTCGGTGGTCTCATCCAGGCCCTGACCGTCCTCCTGGTCACCTTCTACCTCGTCGCCGACGGGCCGAAGCTGCGGCGAGCGCTCTCCTCACGCCTGCCCCCCCGGAGGCAGGAGGAGTTCCTCGACATCTGGGAGCTGGCGATCTCGAAGACCGGTGGATACGTCTACTCCCGCGTGTTGACCGCCGTGACGTCGGCGATCTTCCACGTCGTGGTCTTCACCGTCATCGGGCTGGAGTACCCGCTCGCGCTGGGGATCTTCGTCGGGCTCGTCTCCAGCCTCATCCCCGTCGTCGGCACCTACATCGCCGGCGCCCTGCCGCTCGTCGTCGCGATCGCGGAACGCCCGCTGCTCGCCCTGTGGGTGGTGCTCGCGATCGCGGCGTACCAGCAGCTCGAGAACTACGTCGTGGCCCCACGGATCACGGCCGCCACGATGGAGCTGCACCCGGCGATCGCGTTCGTGGCCGTCCTGGGCGGCGCGGCCCTGCTGGGTGCCGTCGGGGCGCTGCTTGCGCTGCCGGCCGCAGCCATCGTCGCCGCGCTGGTCTCTGCGTACGGCGAGCGCTACGAAGTGCACCATGAGGTGGACCACCGCTTCACGCGTTCCCCGAGCCCCTCCGGTGGCCCCGGACGCGCCGCGAAGCCGGAGCGCGACCGCCCGAAGGACCCGTACGCCGATCCGCTCCCACGGTGATCACCACGTGACGGGACAGATCCGCGCGGCAACGTTCGTCGGCGCCGTCGTCGGCACCGCGCTGCGCATCCTGCTCGGCGAGATCCTGCCGGAGACCCCGGTCCCGGCCGGGATGGTCGTCGCGAACCTGCTGGGCGCCCTGGTTCTCGGCATCGCCGTCACGGCGCTCGCGGACCGAGCGGACGTCGTCCGCGCCGGGGTCTGCACGGGGCTGCTCGGCTCGTTCACGACGTTCTCGGCCCTGATGGTCGCGACGGTCGACCGCCCCGCGGCGACCGGCACGCTGCTGCTCGTCGGCAGCATCGCGGCAGGGGTCCC
>RCMY010001082.1_pt1 | contig 26065 bp, 25 predicted proteins | sample 2041341 | NCBI WGS metagenome assembly RCMY01 (sample SAMN09708234, study PRJNA481090) | Marine sediment metagenome, whole genome shotgun sequencing project.
TCTGCCATGTTCCCAGGGTTGGGATTGAACCAACGACGACCGGATTCAAAGTCCGGCGTTCTACCAACTGAACTACCTGGGAGAGACCGACAAGGCTAGCCGAACTGATTCACAACGTTGCGCCTGTTCCAGACCCCGCTAGTCTCTGCCACTTCATGGGATCGCTCATTAAAAAGCGCCGCAAGCGCATGCGTAAAAAGAAGCACCGCAAGCTCCTGAAGCGGACACGCGTTCAGCGTCGCAACAAGAAGAAGTAGCCCCTCCGTCGATCATCGGCGCGCACCGTGGCTTCTTCAGCTGACAGTTTCCGTTTCACAGCCTGACGTATCGTTCTACGGCGCTTTGTCGCGGGATGCTTCGCTGAGTCATCGTCGTCTCAGCGTTGTTGTCGACTCTGCACTGCTGACGACTCATTGTCGACCCGCCTTTGGCGACGACTCTTGTCGGCTCAGTGGGCGGGTTGCCATCCGGCAGGCGTTGTTTTGACGATCGTCCGGCCAGGACCGGGGTAGGCGCCTTCCACAAACCACGTCGATCCGCTTCCCGCCAGCGTTGGACGCGAGCCGGCAGCCTCCCACAGAGCATCTCGCCAGGTCGCAAGGTCGGGCGCCACTGCCAGTGCGGCGGGCTCGAGGTCGTTGCCGCTGATGTGTGTGGGACCACCAAGGTCGTCCCACGCCCGGTACACCGCTGGCGTCGAACAGGCGATCGGTGGCGTGACCAAGGTGAACATTCGCTCGACGTGATCGAGCGGCTCAACGACTTCGCCGATGCCGCGCACGCGAGCTCGGCCCCCGACGATGCAGAAAGCTACGTCGGCGCCGATGCTTGCTGCAGCTTCGAGATCATCAAAGCCAGCCCATCTCAAGATGGCTCCGGCATCAGATGAGCCCCCACCGAGTCCTGCCTGCGATGGAAGACGCTTGGTCAGCAACACGCCAGCGGTGCGTCCGGCGAGTGCAAGCGCCTTGTTGACGAGGTTGCTCGGCCCGGTCGGAATGTCGTCGCCGCCGCCGACCACTTCGAGACCGTCGCCGGAACGATCGATGTCAAGCGTGTCGTAGAGGTCGAGCGTCACCATCTCGGCATCGATCAGATGCATCCCGTCATCCCGGATCCCGGTCATACGCAATGAAATCGTGAGTTTGGCCGGTGCCGCAATGGTGATGATCGAATCGGTCACCCCAAGGACGGTAGGCCGGTCAGGTCGCTGAACGCTCCGTGTCAGAACGATGTGTACCCGCACGATGTGTGTCGGCGAGCCGTCCCCACTGGGCCAGTTCGAGTTGCTCGGCCCTTGCTGTCGGGTCGACGCCCGCAGCCTCGATGTCGTCGCTCGACATGAACGCGGAGAGCGAGCGACGAATCATCTTGCGTCGTTGCCCGAAACCGGCCCGTACCAAACGAGCGACACTGTCGAACGGCGCTGAGATGGGTGGGGTCTCGTGACGGTCGATCCGCACCAGGGCAGAGTCGACATTGGGTTGCGGCAAGAAGACCTGCGGAGGAACCGTGGCAACGACGCGAGCCGTGCCCCAGTAGGCGGTGAGAACCGAGGGAATCCCGTAGATCTTCGATCCAGGCCCGGCTGAGAGTCGATCGCCGACTTCTTTCTGGACCATGACCAACCACGTGTGAAAGCGAGGCTGAGCGACGAGCAGATCGAGGATCAATGGCGTCGCGATGTTGTATGGCAGGTTCGCCACGACGCTCCATCGAGTCTCGGGCGGGGCGAGAGGGTCGAGCACGCTGTTCCAGTCGAGCGTCATGGCATCGTGTTCGACAATGGTCACAGGCGAGGAGCCAACGCCATCGACGACCTCACGCAGCGCCGGAACCAAATATCTGTCCAACTCGACCGCCACTACGGTGGCGTCTGACTCAGCAAGCGCAACCGTCAACGAACCGAGACCTGGGCCGATCTCCACCACGTGCGACGTCGACGTGATGCCAGCGAGTCGCACGATCTTGTCGATCGTGCCCGGATCGCAGAGAAAGTTCTGGCCGAGCGCACGACTCGGTTCCAGGCCATGTCGGTCGAGCAGTTCGACGATGGCGGTTCGAGTCAGGCGTGTGGTCAGCGCAGAGCCCTCGTTCAGGGAGCAGCCGGGAGATGCCGACCACAATGCGGCCACGGCTGGTTGCCGCGTTGTTGCCACAGCAACAGCGCAAGCGCATCTTGATCGGTGGGAGCGGCAGCGCTCGGAGCAATGCCGACCAGGTCAGAGCGGCCCAGCTGGCCAGCCAACCCGTCCCACGTCGGCTGGTAGAACTGGTACGCGCCGTGGTACAGCCCGTTGCCACTCACAATCGAGTAGTCGCCACTGGCCTCACACTCACGAAGCGTTGCCCACTCTTCAGCCGTCGGCGGGCCAGACGAAACTTCCTCGACCGAATCGTCGACAGATTGCGGTGATTCGACAACGGGATCCGCTTCCGATGGCTCGGTAGTGGAAGGTGCCTCGGTGGTTGGAGGTTCCTCGGTCGTCGGCGGCGTCGTCGGTTCCTCGGCCACCACAGGTGGCGTGGTCGGTTCCGGGGCGGGCGTTGCCGAAGCAGAGGATGCCGAATCGGAAGAGGCCGTGGTGGATGTGGCCAGATCTGGAGAAGAGGCAGGGGTCTCGACCATCACGATTTCTGCTCGAGACTGGGTCAGTTCATCAAGCGTGAGTGCCTGCGGAGCGGCGGCGACTGCTACCGCTGCTGTCGACACTCCGCGGTCGTCGGCCGGCGTTTGCGGCACATTGTCGAGCTTGGCCCCGGCATCGAACAACTCGTCGATATCGACATCTGCTTCGAGCTCACTGGCAGAGACCGTCTCGGGCACAGCGAGCAGGGCGACTTCTTCGCCATCGCTGCTGGCGCCCGACGACATCAACACCGGAACGGTGACCAGCGTCGCCAAGGCACACAACATCACGCCGATCGGCGAGATGACAGACCTAGACGAGGAACTGCGGGCAGGTGACGCGTTTGTGGGCCGGAGAGGACTCAACGGGGAAGGACCCTAACGGGTCCCGTCATCAAACCGCAACACGTATCAGCACTCAACGCGAGGCTCTCACGCACCGTGATGGTCCAGCCACACCGGGGTTTCGTCAGAGTGAGCGGTCATCAATGGCGAAAAGAGCGAGTGCGTTCGCCGTTGTCACCGACGCCGTTTCGTCATGTGTCCAGCCGCGAAGGTCAGCGATTGCCTCGCCGACGACCGATACCAACGCAGGTCGATTCTTCTTACCCCGATGCGGGACGGGAGCGAGGTACGGGGAATCGGTCTCGACCAAGAGCCGATCCTTGGGCGTGATCATCGCGGCGTCGCGGAGATCTTGCGCTGACGGGAAGGTCACGATCCCGCTGAAACTCAGATGACCACCGCGAGCCAAACACTCCTCGGCTTCGCTGGGGCCACCGGTGAAGCAATGAAAGACCGTGCGAGGGGGTATCCCGACATCGTCGAGAATGGCAAAGGTGTCTTCCCATGCTTCCCTCGTGTGGATCACCAATGCGAGATCGCGTTCGAGCGCAAGAGCGATCTGTTGTTCGAACACCGTGCGTTGGGCTGCTCGAGGGGAGTGGTCGTAGTGGTAGTCAAGACCGCACTCGCCCACAGCAACGACTTTGCGGGAGTCGAGACGACCTGGATCGAGCAGTTCGACGAGGCCATCGATCCCGTCGTCGGCCTCGTGCGGGTGCACGCCGGCTGTTGCCCAGACGTTGTCGAACCGAGCAGCGATCTCGATTGCTCGGGCGCTGTCCTCAACCGTGCAGCCGACCGTCAGCAATCGGTCCACTCCCCCAGCCCGTGCCTCGGCGACGATCTCAGCCGGTTCGACCTCGAGGCTCGTCAAGTGACAGTGATTGTCGAACCAGCTCGGCCCGCTTGCCGAACTCGACTCAGACATCGAACTCGACTCAGGCATCGAACTCGACTTTGGTGAACAGCGGCGTTGGCTTGGCGATTGGTGTACCGGCAACGAGCGGTGGCCGCTTCCACCCATCGATCGGGCCGAGCACCTCGCTGAGCTGTTCGGTCGTGAATGGCAGGAACGGGGCGAACAAGACGCGGACTCCGTTGATGGCGCTGAGCGCAACCTCGAGCACGGCGATGCCACGAGCCGGATCGGTCTTGATGACCTTCCATGGCTCAGTGGCATTGAGATATGCGTTGACCGACTGAGCCGCTGTCATTGCCGTGCGCAGCGCAGCGCGCAACTCGACGGCGTCGAAGTTGGCTGAGGCTTCAACGAACGCTGCATCGATCGAGTCGAGCAACGCCGAGTCTTCGGCGGTGCGCTCTGCTGGCTCGGGGATGACGGCGTCGCAGTTCTTGTTGACCATCGAAAGCACCCGATTCACCAGGTTGCCCCAGGTGGCGACGAGTTCGTCGTTGATCCGGCGTCCGATCTCTTCTTCGCTGATCTCGGTGTCGGACTGCTCAGGGAACGAAGCGGCCAGGGCGAAACGAAGTCCATCCACCTGGAACTTCTCGATTCCCTCACTGATGGTGATGCCGACGCCCTTGCTGGCCGAGGCCTTGCCACCGGCGAAGGTGATGTAGTGGTTGGCTGGGACGTTGGTCGGCAAGTTGAGATCGCCAGAACCCATGAGCTGCGCGGGCCAGAAGATGGCGTGGAACGGAATGTTGTCCTTGCCAACGAAGTAGTACGACTCAGCATCTGGGTTCTCCCACCAATGCCGCCACCGCTCGGGATCGCCGGTCGATGCGGCCCACTCCTTCGACGCAGACAGATAGCCGATGACCGCGTCGTACCAGACGTAGATCCGCTTGCCTGGACCCAAGTCGTCGACGGGCAACTCGATACCCCACTCGATGTCGCGAGTGATCGCCCGGTCGTGGAGACCTTCCTTCACCATGCTGCGCACGAAGTTGAGAACGTGTGGCCGCCATCCCTTCCTGGTCTCGAGCCATGCGGAGAGGCGCTCTTCGAAGTCAGAGAAGCGGTAGTGGAAGTGCTCGGTGTCACGAAGCTCGGGTGTTGTACCGGACAACTTCGACCGAGGGTCTATCAGGTCGGTCGCATCGAGTGTGCGGCCGCAATTGTCGCATTGATCGCCTCGGGCCTCGCCGTACGCACAGTGCGGACAGGTTCCTTCGACATAGCGGTCGGGCAGGAAACGCTTGGCTTCCGGGTCGAAGAACTGCGCGGTCACCCGCTTGTCGATGTGCCCGTTTTCGAGCTGCTTCATGAACATGTCACGGGTGACGTTGGCGTGGTTCTCGGTGCCGGTCGTGGTGTAGAGGTCCCATGAGATCCCAAGGGCCTCCCAGTTCTCGAGGAATTCGTTGTGATAACGATCAACGATGTCCTTCGGCGTCACACCCTCGTCATCGGCTCGAACCGTGATCGGCGTGCCGTGGACGTCACTACCACTGACCATCAGCACCTCATTTCCAACCATCCGTTGATAGCGGGCGAAGACGTCGGCGGGCAGATAGGCGCCGCCGAGGTGGCCGAGGTGGCGAGAGCCTGACGCATAGGGCCAGGCCACAGCAACGAGGATGGGGGTACTCATGACGGCAAGGCTAGAGCCGCGACTTCGGCTCCGAAGCCGAATATTCAATCAAGGAAGGTGAGCTGGGACTCCGGAGCTTGCAGGTCTCTGACACCCTCGAGCCGTTCGAGTTGCCGGTCGAACTGGCGACTGCGCGGCCCAGCCAACTCTTCCATTGCCCGTTGCGCAGCGGTGAGATTCCGCCCGACCTTGTCGACGGCTCCCCCGAACCTGTTCCACTGTTCGCGCACCCCCGCCACGCTGGCGAGGATCTCGTCGCTTTGGCGCTCGACGAGGAAGTTGTCGACGGCTTGGCGAATGATGGCCAGCACGGCGAACAAACTGGTTGGCGAACACAGCACTACTTTGCGCGAAAGCGCGAAATCCACCAGCTCGGGGTCATGTTCATGAACAAAACCGAACACGCTCTCGTTGGGGATGAACAGCAACAGTTCGTCGACCGTGTTCGCCGGATCGATGTAGCCCCGGTCGCCCAACTCGGTGACGCGATTGCGGACATCGCTGCGGAATCGCTTGGCAAAGAGGTCACGCTCGGTCTCGTCTGCGTCGAGCCAGCGCAGGTAGTTGTCGATCGGGAACTTCACATCCATGTGCACGACGTGGCCCTTGGGCAGGTGGAAGGTGTAGTCCGGCATCGAACCGGACTCGGTCGAGGCCTGACGCGAGTGCGTGATCCCCTCGATGAAACCCGCAGCGGTGAGGACGTCGTCGGCCATGCGCTCGCCCCATTGACCCCGGGCCTTTGGCGATGCCAGCGCGGCCTGCAGGTGGCTCGTTGTGTCGGCCAGCCTCGCCGTGCTCTCCATCGTGTGTCGCAGGCCGGCGCTCAAGCGCCCGTCCTGTTCGGCTCGTTCTTTACGCAACGTGCCGACGAGGTCAGAAACGTGCCGAAGATCTTGCTGCAGCACCGCAGCATGGGATCGAACCTGCTGATGCACGCTCGAGTCGAGCGCAGCCAACGTCTCGGCATCGAGCGCCGAACGCGACGATGCTCTCGATCCGATCATGAGACCGATCAAGATTCCACAGACAAGGGCAAACAGCACGGCGAGCACGAGTACAGCGTCCATCCCGTAACAATAAGGATGAGGTGTGACAGTTCGAGTACGTCGGACCGTCCGGGCACTTCCGACGTCACGCAGTCGCAATCCAGTCTCACCAAGGGTTACCCCAAAACGGCGGTACTCGGCGGACACTAGATTGACCGAATGTCGAAACTCGAACGCTTTCCGGAGGACTGGCGATCAGCACTCGCTGTCGTGGCACACCCCGATGACATGGAGTACGGAGCGGCGGCTGCGGTCGCCCGGTGGACCGGGCAGGGCAAGCGCATTGCGTACGCGATGGTGACCGATGGCGAGGCAGGCATCTCCACGATGAACCCTGCCGAGGTCGGGCCCCTGCGACGCGCTGAGCAGGTCGCAGCGTGTCGAGCGGTGGGGGTCGAAGTTGTCGAATTTCTCGGCTTGCCCGACGGTCTCGTCGAGGCGAATCTCGATCTGCGTTCCAGGCTCTGCGAGATCGTCCGTCGCCACCGACCCGATGTCGTGCTTTCGATCAACTTCCGTGATTCGTGGGGCGGCCCGAGCTGGAACCACCCCGATCACCGCGCGGTCGGCCGCTCATTGCTCGATGCCGTGCGTGACGCAGGAAACCCATGGGTGTTCCCGGATACGGGCAAGGCCTGGGACGGCGTGAAGTTCATCGCCTTTTCAGGCAGTCCCGAAACGACCCACGCTGTCGACGTGTCCGAAACATTCGCCGCCGGGGTCGAGTCGCTCCTGTGCCACAAGGTCTACCTCGAGAACCTTTCAGGCGAGATGGCCTCGCCTGATGCGTTTCTTCGAGGCCCAGCAACCTCGATCGGTGCGGCATTCGGCGTCGATCTCGCTGCGGCATTTGAGATCATCAGCTGAACCGATTCGCCGGTGGATCTACCCGCCGGCCCAGAAGCTCGTTCGCTCGCGACCGAAAGGTCGCCCTGTGAGACCATGTGTGCCATGCCAAGAGCCTTCGACCGAGAACTCTTCCTCTATCTGCAGGATCTCGCCGCCAATAACGAGCGCGAGTGGTTCAACACCAACAAGAAGCGGTATGAGCGCTCGGTCAAAGAGCCAGCACTCGACTTCATCGAAGCCTTCCGACCCCGCCTCGAACAGATCAGCCCCCACTTCGAGGCCAACGCTCGTGTGGTCGGCGGGTCCCTGTTCCGTATCAATCGCGATACTCGCTTCGCCAAGGACAAGACGCCATACAAGATCCACACGGGCATGCATTTCCGCCACGAACGGGCAAAGGACGTCCATGCCCCTGGCTTCTACCTCCACCTGCAACCTCGCAACAGTTTCATGGGTTCGGGGCTCTGGCACCCAGAACCGAAGGTGGCGTACCAGATCCGCGAATTCATGGCGGAACACAGAGACCGCTGGACCGCCATCGTCAACGACCTCGATCCCTTCGAGCTGGCCGGAGACTCGCTCAAGCGTCCGCCGCGTGGCTTCGACCCGAGCGACCCCATCATCGACGACCTCAAACGCAAGGACTTCATGACCACGACCTCCTTCACTCAAAAAGAGATCACGTCAGGGAGGTTCCTCGATCTGTTCGACGAGCGCTGTCGACAGACACTTCCATTTCTGGCGTTCCTCTGCGACGCCATGGAGCTCGACCACTGATGGCCTCCATCCACCCCCCAGTCCCCGCCGAGCCCGTCGACCGAGACGTGATGCGCATGTGGTGGGAACAGCTCTGCTTCATGCACTGGCCATACGAACCCGCCGAGGTCCAAGCACTGTTGCCTGACGGCCTCACGGCCGAACCGTGGACCGACGGCAAGGTCTATGTCGGCCTGGTCCCCTTTCTCATGCGCGTCGGCTTTCCCGGCGGCCGTCCGATGCCGAGATGGGCAGGCGTGTTCTGCGAGACCAACGTGCGAACCTACGTCACCGGCCCAGACGGCACGCCTGGGGTCTACTTCTGCTCGCTCGAAGCGGGGCGCCTGCCAGCGACCGCGACAGCCCGCCTGACGTACGGACTCCCCTACTTCTGGGCTGACATGAGCCTTGCCAGTTCGGGCTCGATCTGGACCTACGAGTCGAGCCGCAAATGGCCTGGGCCGAAAGGCGCCTCACACCGCAGTTCGGTTCGCGTTGGCGACACCATTGCGCTCGAGGACGTTTCATCGTTCGAGCACTACTTGACCTCACGATGGGGGCTCTACTCCACCTGGCGCAACCGGCTGCTGTACGCACCGGTCGACCACGGTCGCTGGCCGCTGCAACGAGCCGAGGTTCTCGAACTCGACGACGAACTGATCACAGCCGCCGGACTGCCCGCCCCGACCGGCGATCCGATCGTCCACTGGACCACGGGCACCGAGGTGAAGATCGGGCTCCCCCGATTCGCCTGACAGCCCGTCAGTCGTAGAGGCGGGTCGAACCCGATGGAGCTTCGTGGTAGTCGCTGGCCTCCGCGATCCAAATCGACGACCTCGTTTCGAGACCCGTCGGAGGATCGAGTGTCCCGGCTCCGATCGACCAGCGACCGGGCTCGTCATCGTTGCGCCAAAACAGCGACGAACCACACGTTGAACAAAAGCCGTAGAACACACCAGCCGCCGCCTCGTACCAGCGCAGTGTTTCCGTCGACTGCACCAAGAGATCAGCCAGATCAGCCGAAGTGGCGGCCATGAAGTGACCAGTGATCCGCCGGCATCGATGACAGTGACAGTTCATCACCGGCCGCAGTGGGCCGTGCACGGTGTAACGAATCGCGCCGCAGGCGCACTGGCCGGTGGAGCGATGGCCAGAGCCGGGCACCTCCATCAGGATGACTGAGGCTTCATGAAGAGTGGCTCGCTCGAGTCGAGTTTCGAGATCGAGACGAGGTTGTCGTGGAAAATCGCACCGTTGCCCATGTCGCTGTCAGCCTCTCGCACGGTGTTGTTGACGCCCTGACGCCACCATCCCTTGGTGATGATCGCCAGGCCTGGTCGGCCCGAGTCGGCCACCAGCACCCTGGCCACGAAACGACCTCGGTCATTGACCACCTCCACCCGGTCGCCGTCGACGAGCCCATCTCGTTTCGCATCATCTGGATGAATGGTCAGCGGCGGCGCCGCATGCTTTGCCCGCACCTTCTGGGTGCCGGCAAATACCGAGTTCACATGCTCGCTACTCCCCCGTGCGATCAGCGCGTAGCGATTGCCAGGATCGACGCCAGCCTCGGACGGCGGATCGAACGAAGGAATGAGACCGTGCCCATCGGCCTCGGCTCTAGTCGAGGTGAATTCGAAGCGGCCCGATTCGGTTGGGAACGCATCGGCGAATGGCGCATACGGTTCGGTTCCGGGCAGACGAACGAACCCCTCACCTCGTAGGCGGTCGAGGTCGATGTCTGGCCGATCGGCGATGGCCGCCGCAGCCAGATCGAGATCGCTGGCCTGCAGCAGCGGCTCGGCAAACGCCGGGTCACGGTCGGCCATGACACCGGCGAGGCGGCGAAACATCTCGGTGTGCGCCAGACACTGGCCGGGCGGCTCGACAGCTGGCTCGTTCCAGTTGAGATACAGATGAGCGAATGACTCAGTGATGTCGATCTGCTCATGCTGCATCGCCGAGGGAAGCACGATGTCGGCATAGTCGGTGGTCGGTGTCGGGTAGAGATCGACCACGACGGTGAAGAGGTCGCTCCTGGCCAATCCCTCGGTCACTCGGTTGAGATCGGGGTTCGACACCATCGGGTTCGCCCCGAGCATGAACAACGCCCGAACGGGAGGGTCTTCTTCGAGCAGGATCGCCCCGAGTTTGGTCATCGGCAGTGAACGAACGGGCCCGGGGCGTAGGTCGGGGCGCCGGACGTCGAACCCGTTCATTCCGTACGCGGCCGACGTGCTGTAGACGAACCCGCCTCCTGGGTGGTCGAATGCTCCCACCAGAGCCGCCAGGCTCGACACGGTGCGGGCGGCCGCACCCCCAGCGGCATGGCGCTGCATGCCGTGTCCCAGCTTCACCGCCAGGCCCGGATGATCGACGATGAGCGTTACCAAGCGCTCGATCTCGGCGACTGCGATGCCGCAGATGTCGGCGGCCGCCTCGATGGTCCACGGCTCGAGTGACTCTGCGAACTCATCGAAGCCAAGTGTGCGGTTGGCAAGGAAGGCCGAGTCGACAGCACCGCAGTCGATCAGGGCCCGACACAGACCGAGCGCCAGCGCCCCGTCGGTTCCTGGCCGAGGGGCGATGTGCAGGTCGGCGGCAGCAGCCGTACGAGTTCTGGACGGATCGATCACGACCACGGGGGCACCGTTCGCCCTGGCTGCCTCGACGAACGGCCACATGTGGCGGTTGGTGACGAGCGTGTTACTCCCCCAGATCACCACGAGACCGGCGAGCGCAAGCGCTTCGGGATCCATCCCTGCAGTGGTGCCCATCGTGTAGCCGAGCCCTCGCGCTCCGCTCGGGGAGCAGATCGTGAGCAGGTGATTCGACGCACCGAGCGTGTTCCAGAGACGTGCGCCCGGGCCCCCACTCGCCCCTTGCACCCAGCCCATGTGACCCGTCCCGACGTATGGCCAGATCGCTTCGCCGCCGTGCTGGTCGCGAATGTCGAGCAACCGCTCGGCGATCTCGGCCAGCGCATCGTCCCAGCTCACCGCCACGAACTGGCCCGAACCCTTCGGTCCGCTGCGACGCAACGGCGTCATGAGCCTCGACGGGTCCTGGGCGTACTCGAGCCAGGGATTGACCTTCGGACACAGGCTTCCTGCAGTGAAGGGATGATCCTTGTTGCCACGGATCTTGGTCGGTGTGCCCGCGTCGTCGAGCGTGATCACCCAGCTGCAGGCGTCAGGACAATCGAGCGGACATGCCCCGATGACCTCTCTCACGAGCGACCCTTGAGCTGCTGGATTCGGCGACGGTCCCGTTTGGTCGGACGACCTGCACCGCGCTCGCGAGCGTCGGCAACGAGCTCATGGCCGGCCTCGACCTTCACCACCGGAGGCGAGAGGTCTTCGACAGCAGCAGGCACCAAAGCGGCCCCCACTCGCTTCTCGAGCGGCTGCACCACCTTGTAGATGATCGTGCGATCCTTGCGCCGAGCCTCGACTGTGTCGCCCACAGCGACCTTCGTGGCTGGCTTGGCCGTCTCGCCGTTGACGAGTACGCGATTGCTCGAGCAGGCCTCGTTGGCCACCGCACGCGATTTGTAGACCCGAACCGCCCACAACCATTTGTCTACCCGTACGGCCATAGCGGGCAAGTCTGCCAGCTGACGGATAGACGCGTTCAGGTAACGAACAACAGCACCATCATCAGCAACAGGGGACCAAGGGCAGCGCCGAACAGCAGCAGCTGCAATCGGGCCTGGTCGAGACCATCACGGTCGGACGCATCGTGTTCCATGCCCAAAGAGACGCACGAGGCCCCCAAATGGTTGCATGACATCGAGACCAGCGATGCGACTACCCTCCCCACCAGGGGAAAGGCCGCCGATGGAGTCTCCAATTGCACCAGACGAACGGCCTTGCGGCCGTTTCTATCAGCCAGGATCATCCAAGCCGGGCCGCGTCGTTCTCGAGCAACTCGTGCCGCCCACCTTCCGCCTCAACGAGGCGTTCGAGTACGTCGATCACCTTGGCGTCACCTACACCGTGCCCGTCGATCTCGACGCTCCATCCAACACCACCGACCTGGCGTCAATCCCTCCCTTCCTCACGTGGTTGGTCCCCCGCGACGGCCGACACACGCCGGCCGCCATTCTCCACGACGCCCTGATCGGCGGCCGTCAGGGCACCGACTACGCGACCTCCACCGGCGAGCAAGTCAGTGATGAGCACGCCGACTACGTCTTCCGCGAGGCAATGAAGGCGCTCGAGGTTGCCTGGCTCCGGCGTTGGCTGATGTGGTCAGCCGTCGCGTTGAGGACCGTCAATTATGACCATGCAAGAGGCGAGCCTCGGCTGAAAAAGGTGTCAGTCGCGATCACGGGCTTGGCCACACTTGTGGTCGGTGTGCTGGCCGGGTTCATGGCCCTCGATGTCCCAGACCTGGGCGATGTCGACCTGCCCTGGCTGGGCGACCGACCGTGGTATTCCGAGATCGGCCGAGCCCTCGTCCAGATCGTCATCGGGGCGGTCGGCTTCGCCGCACTGCTCGGGCTGGTCTACCGGCGGCGACGAATACTGGGCGCAGGCCTGCTCGGTGGCCTCGCCGTCGGATTCTTCGGACTCCCGATGATCGCCTCGCTGGTCGGAGCGACCGGTTACCTGCTGCTCGAACGGACCATTGCATTGTTCCGTCGATGATCGAAAGGTCGTCCAACTCTCACGTTCGCTGCCCTCCGGTCCAGGGTGGTTCAGCACGGACTGTTTGACGAACTGCCAGATGGCTTCATCGGGCGGCATCGATGCCGATCATGAGAGGGGACCTCCGTGGTTCCCTCTCCCATGACACTCGACCCAGATGCCACAGCGCCACCGACATCCGTCCCGAGGTTCACGCCCCGGCATCGAGTCGCGTTCCTGACGATCGGGGCGGTGCTCACCGCTGTCACCGTTCTGACGATTCTGGAGCCCCTCCGCAGCGTTGTGTGGGAACACCGACTTTTCACACTGCTGCTGTTGGCCGCCTTCACACTCACCGAGCGGCTCAGCTACAACATCGAGGTCAAACACGAGGCAATTGGCTACTCGCCGACAGAGATCTCACTTGCCATTGGATTGTTGATTCTCAATCCATACGAGTTCGTGGCTGCAAGAGTCATCGGCGCCGGCGTGGGGCTGCTGCTCATGAGAAAGTCCCCGCGCTACAAATTCCGGTTCAACCTCGCCCACTTTGCAGCGGAGACAGCGATCGCATGTGCGCTGTTCGCAGCAACACGATCCGTTGTCGGCGGAGGCGTCCTCGGCTCATGGTTTGCGGTCGTGACGAGCCTCACCCTTGCCACGAGTCTCGGCGGCTTGTTCGTAACGGTCGCCATTGCCCAGTTCGACGGCGATCTCCGCGGGCGTCTGCTGCGAGAGCTGCGAACCGGCCCGCTGCTCTACCTTCCAGCGGTTGCCTTCGCTGCCTCGGTTGCCATCCCGATCGAGATCGACCCCCAACTCGGTTTGATCGCTTTTGTCCCGGCGCCAGTCATCTGGCTCGTCATACGAGCCAACAGCGCACTTCGGCACCGCTACGACGATCTGGCGAGCGTTCACGACTTCAGTCGGCTGCTCGGCGAGTCCATCGGCCTTCAGTCACTGAGCTCCACCGCTGTTGAAATCGTGCGGGAGACACTTCGAGCGGAGGGGGTGGCGCTTCGCCTCTGGACAGACGACGAAGGAACCGTCGACGCCATCTCTGGACAACGACATGAACTGGGCGAAGTGCTTCCGAAAGACCCCGACGACCCAGCATGGGCGCGCTCACTCACGAGCACTCGACCGTTGCGCATCGGGGAGCTGCCACCTGCGCTCAGCTCGAGGCTCACCGCGGCCGGATTTGACGATGCGTTCGTCGCCCCGATCGCCGATGACGCCGGCCTCGTCGGGGTGATGGTGGTTGCCGGTCGGATAGGCGTCAACACCTCCTTCGATGACGACGACACGAGCAGGCTCACCTCCCTGGTCCAACAACTGACGCTGGCGGCCCGCAAGGAGCGGCTCCAAGCCCAGATGCAGTTCGACGCCACGCACGACCGTCTCACCCTGCTCCCGAACCGCAGCCACTTCGAACAGCTCGTCAATGACGCAGGCGTTGCCGAGCGCACGGGAGCGGTGCTCCTCATCGACCTCGACCGATTCAAGCAGATCAACGATACGTTCGGGCACCAAGCGGGCGACACGCTTCTCATCGAAGCCGCTCGCCGAATCGGCCAAGCCTGCGTGATCAACGACGCTGTTGCTCGCTTCGGCGGCGACGAGTTCGCTGTCTTCATTCCGCACGTGTCAGCCGATGAAGCGTTGCTGATCGCTGCAGCCATCAGCGAACGGATCGAGCGGTCGTTCGACATCGAGAGTGCGAACGTCGCCGTTGGGGCAAGCATCGGCATCGCGATGATGCCTGACCACGGTCGGGACGCTTCGGACCTGATTCGTTGCGCCGACATCGCCATGTACGACGCCAAATCCAGGCGGACGCGATCAAGCCTTTACCGAGCATCTCTCGACAAGAGCGACAACGACCGGTCGACGATGCTCAACGATCTACGAGATGCGCTCCGAGAGGGTCAGATCAGCGTCCATTTCCAGCCGCAGATCGACATCTCCACTCGTCTGATCAGTGGTGCCGAGGCACTCGCCCGGTGGGAGCACCCGACCAAGGGGCGCATCCAGCCAGGAGACTTCATCGAGCTGGCAGAACAAGCGGGGCTGATCGAGGAACTCACTGGACAGGTCCTCGACCTCGCCTGTCGAGCGCTGGCTCGCTGGAACAAGCTCGGCTTCGACATCAACGTGGCCGTGAACATCTCGCCCCAGAGCCTGCTCGATGAGCGGCTCGGGTCCGTCGTGGAACAAGCGCTGCGTTCGACCACAATCGATCCGAAGCGCCTGATGTTGGAGATCACCGAGAGCACGATGATGGCACAAGACGAACGCTCACACCGAGTGCTTCACAGCCTCTCGCAGCTGGGTGTCCAGGTCTCCGTCGATGACTTCGGCACTGGTTTCTCGTCGCTGGTCAACCTACGGAATCTGCCCGTGAACGAGATCAAGATCGACCGAAGTTTCGTCGGATCGATGTTGCTCGAACATGACGACGAAGCAATCGTGCGATCGACCGTCGAGCTCGGACACAACCTGGGCCTCAGCGTCGTGGCCGAAGGTGTGGAGACTGTCGACGTCTTTGATCGACTTGCCGAGTTCGGCTGCGACATAGCGCAGGGCTTCGGCATCAGTCGGCCGCTGCCGAGCGACTCCTTCGAGAAGTGGCTCATCCAGTTCGGCCATCAGCCTGTTCCGGTGCTGGGCGACCAACGATCGCCGCAGGCGTCAGTCGTGGGAAAGGTCGTAGATTCGCCGACGTGAAACACCCGTCAACGTCGCCACGCGCAGCACTGCGTCGCGTCTGGTGAGACCGGTGTCGACAACTGCTTCGACTTGCGCCCGAAGGTCTTCGTCCGCCCAATCGATCGAGAGCGGTGACGCACCCTCGATCACGATGACGTACTCACCTCGAGGGTTCGTTTCGTCCACGATGGCAGCCAGCTCGGTGAGGGTGCCCCGCAGGACGGTTTCGTGAAGCTTGGTCAGCTCTCGAGCAACGGCCGCCGCTCGATTGGGCCCGCAGGCCTCGATGAGATCGGCGAGTGTCTTGGCGACCCGCTTGGGTGATTCGTAGAAGACCGTGGTGCGGGGCTGCGCTGCAATCTCGGCCAACTGCCTCGCTCTCGTCGCCCCCTTACGGTCGAGGAAACCCTCGAAGACGAACCGATCGTTGACCAAACCACTGGCTACGAGGGCGCTGACCGCCGCGGTCGGGCCTGGAACGATCTCGATCGACAGCCCCGCTTGCGCCACGGCCGCCACCACTCGTTGGCCTGGATCAGACACGCCAGGCATGCCGGCATCGCTGACGAGTGCGACCGTCTCGCCCTTGGCGATCCGGTCGACGATCTGACCTGACCGATCGTGCTCTGTGTGTTCATTGGCCACCAGCAACGGCCGCTTCGGGATGCCAGCAAGTTGCAAGAGCCGCCCGGTCCGTCTCGTGTCCTCGCAGGCGATCAAGTCAGCACTTGTCAACGCTTCCCGACCCCGCGGGGAAAGATCACCAAGATTGCCGATCGGCGTCCCGACGACGAGGAGTCGTCCGCTCACGCGTGGTCGCCGGAGGATGCATGTCTGATCTCGAGTTCGTCGCCGGGTTGGAGATTCCAGGTCCGGAACACGCCAGCCTCGGCTTCGAGAATCGAGGCACACCCTCGCATGGGCAGCGAGACTCGGCGCCGCTTCATCGTGAGCACCTTCAGCACCTGATGCTGAGCGTCGAGCAACGCGACATCAATCTCGAATTTCATACCGACCGTGTGCACCGACCGCGCCGGAGTGATCAGCATGGCTCCCTCGATGCCATCGCGTCCGATCAGCCCGCGGCCCCGCTTGCGCATCGTGCGCGGGATGAGGAGCGACGCCAGCACCACACCATCTCGCACCAGCCAACAGGCCTCGGCGGGCGGCTCAGACGTTGAATCGGATATCCAGCACATCCCCATCCTCGACGATGTAGTCCTTGCCTTCTTGACGAAGCTTGCCGATGTCGCGCGCTTTCGACCATGAGCCGATCTCAACGAGTTCGTCCCAGTGGATGGTCTCGGCGCGGATGAAACCTCGCTGTAGATCTGAGTGAATCTTGCCAGCACACTCCGGCGCAGTCGAACCGACACGATACGTCCAGGCACGGCTCTCCTCGGGACCCGTCGTGAGGAACGTTCGCAGCCCGAGTACGTGATAAGCGGTGGAGATGAACTTCGGCACCGTGCCTTCACCGAGCCCAAGTGCATCGAGCATCTCGGCTCGGTCTTCCGGATCGAGCATCGCCGCTTCGGCTTCGAGCTGAATACACGCACCAAACACCGGGGCAATGTCGCCGAGCGCTGCTACGACGGGAGCGATGATTTCGTCGACGGTTTCGAGCTGCTCCTCATCGACATTGACAATGGCGAGCACCGGCTTGTTGGTCAGCAAGAACCATGGACGAAGCAGCTCACGATGCTCGGCCAAGAGATCGCTTCGGTACAGCGGGGTGCCAGCTTCGAGATGCACCAGCGCCGCCGCCATTGCATCGACCTCAGGCATCAAGGACTTGTCAGCTCTCGCCGCCTTGCGACGCTTGTCGATCTGCTTTTCGATGGTGTCGAGGTCGGCGAGGGTGAGCTCGATCTCGACCACTTCGAGGTGCTCAACCGGATCTTGAGGCCCAGGAACATCGTCGTCGCGGAACGCCCGCAGCACGAACACGATGGCGTCCACCTCGCGAATGCCAGAGAGGAACTTGTTGCCAAGACCCTCGCCTTTGCTCGCTCCGGCCACGAGCCCACCAATGTCGTTGAATTGCACGGTGGCGTGCACGATCTTCTTCGAACCGCTCATCTCGGCGAGAGCATCAAGGCGCTCGTCGAAGACCTTCGCGATACCAATGTTGGGGTCTGTGGTGGCAAAGGCATAGGGAGCCGCCAACGCTCCACCCCCGGTCAGCGCGTTGTAGAGCGAGGACTTGCCTGCGTTTGGCAGACCGACAAAACCGAACTTCTCCATACGGAGGCAAGGCTACGGCCAAGAGCGATGAAGCGCTGTCTCCGCTGGCAGGCGAACTCGACTCAGGAGTCGGTGTTCTCTCCGCCGAGCTCCACACCCTCTTCGAACAACGCCAACAGCCGCTCGACTGTCACCGCGCCGGCATAGAGGAAGCCTTGCGCCCGAGTGACGCCAATGTCACGGAGCCAGCCTGCTTGTTCTTCAGACTCCACGCCGAGACCGATGACCGGCACCTTGCGGCGTCGCATGTTGGAAACCATGGCTTCGAACTCACGTCGCTCCTCTGGGGCCATCCGGCCGAGCGAGGTCGTGATGCCACGATGCAGCTTGATGTAGTCGACGGGCAAGCCTTCGAGGTCCTCGTGGGAAATGGCTCCGGTGCCGAAGCCATCGATCCCGAAGCGGAATCGAGGGCGGACCAGTTTGGCGAGTGTCTCGACTGCGGCACGGTGATCGCGAACTACAACCTCGGGAATTTCGAGTGCGATGCGACCAGGGGTGATGCCTTCGTCCTCGGCAAAGCGAGCGAGCGTTCGAACGAGATCTTCGTCAGCCAACTGAGTTGCCGACATGTTCACCTGGATGGACTGCTCAGGTCCCTTCGTGCGAAGGAATGCTCCGAGTTGTTCGTCGACGCCTTCAAGAACAAGGACACCGAGCGCACCCATGAGGCCGCTGTGTTCAGCTGCTCCGACGACTTCGACGGCCGACAGGCCGACATCGCCGCCCAGCCGCAGCAGCGCCTCGGCCCCAACAACTGCGCCGGTGTCGAGTTCGATGACTGGTTGGTAGGCAAAACGAACGTCACGCCGGTCGATCGCTTGACGAAGCTGACGCTCGACGATCATCAATCGTTCAGTACGCGAACGAAGGTCCTCGTCGTGCACCGCTATGCGATTGCGACCTCGGCCTTTCGCCACGTACACCGCAGTTTCGGCTTCGCTCAGGAGCTGGTCACCGGTCTGCTCGTCTTGAGCAATGGCGACGCCAACGCTTGCCGTGATCGCAAGATCATGTCCGATGTCGCTGAGTGTCGCGACCGCAGTCCTCACACGTTCGGCGAGTTCGGTGGCTTGGCCCGGATCTTCGAGCTCCGACGCAATGATCACGTACTCATCCGAGTGAAGGCGGAACAACAAGTCACTGCCCCTCACCGTGGCGGCGAGTCGCTGATTCACCAGGTCGAGAAGTCTGAGGGCGTCGATGTTGCCAACGAGATCATGGACGACCTTGAATCGGTCGAGGTCGACGTACAGCACCGCGACCGTGCCCTGGGCCCGTTCGCTGATCGCACCATCGATCACGTCGATCACCTCGGATCGACCGGTGACCACGTGACGGCCGGCGATCGACTCGAGAGCGACCACGGTCACAAAGGGCGTGCCGTCTTCCGATTCGCCTCCCACCATCAACAAATCGGCGAGCCGTTCGGCGCCATCGGCGAGAATCAGTGTCCTGGTGCGTTGCCACGCCACGCCAGGAGCGGGAAGCGGGGCTTCTCCCAGCTCAGTCGAGGTCGGCATGTGGCGAGCGAGCAGGTCGCGCTCGCCGAATCGTTCGATCCAAGAATCTGAGGTCCAACGAATGAGCCCCGTGCTGCGTTCAGCAACTGCCACGGCGAGATCGGTGGCTTCGATGGCAAGAGAAAGACCCTCGGCAACCAACTCAGCATCGCTTCGACGACGAGTCGGCACGGGCCCGGAACGCACCGGGCCGGTTGGCACGGCCGCAGGAGGCGGACCTGAGTAGCCACGATCGTTCGAGCGGCGTTGAGGCGCCTCGGTGACAACTTCTGCTTCGCGAGCAGACGGCAGATCCTGCACAGATTGAAGGAGGTGTCCAACGGCATCGCCAGCAACAACGTCGTCCTCAGGGGACGGCGACGTTTTTTGGCTTGCTCCTCGAACTCGAGCATCCCAACTACGGGCCACTCCGACTCCTTATCGTTCGGCTTCTCAACCGCAATCGGCGCCAAGCGCCGGGAGTTGAATGGTTTGCGGGCGCTCCCGCTAACCTTGTCCGGATGTCGAAGCGGAAGTCCAAGAAGAAGTGCAATGCCCGCCGCAAGAAGGCGAACCACGGCCGTAAGCCCAATACTGGGCGCCGCTGAACATGTCAGCGCCTCAGGCCACCCTCGTCTACGACGGTGACTGCGGCTTCTGCACAACTTCCGCGAAGTGGATCGAACGCCACCTCGGTGATGACGTTCGCGTCGAGATGTGGCAAGCCCTCGATCTCGAATCGATGGGTCTCACCATCGAGGACGTGACGACAGCGGCGTACTTCGTCGACCCCGATGGCATGCTCCATCGAGGCCATGCCGGTATCGGGCGATCCCTGGAGCACATGGCGCTGCCTTTCCGCCCACTCGGCTGGTTGATGCAGCGTCCACCCATCGGCTGGATCGCTGCACCCGTCTATCGCGTGGTGGCGAAGTATCGGTATCGCTTACCGGGAGCTACCGACGCCTGCCGCATCGGTTGACCAATTCCTGGCCCCCGCCCGCACGTCAGCCCGTCATCACGGCCCTGATCTCGGTTTGAATCAGAGCCATCCGGTCAGCGGCAGTTGACCTGGCGCGATCGAGATCGTCGAGATCCCTCACAGCCTCGATGAGTTCGATGTACGCCTTGAGTTTCGGCTCGGTGCCACTCGGGCGGACAATGACCCGTGTCGTGCCGTAGTTGGCGATCAGACCAGTCGCCGGCGGAAAGTGCTCGCCCGCAGCGAGATCAAACCAATCGGTCAACGCTTCGCCAACGAGCTGCGCCGGTGGACCGTCAGCGAATTGGCGCATCGCCGCCTCGCGCTCGTCATCGCCGGTTGGGCCATCGAATCGGACCGTCACCGGTGCTGTCAGGTGCAAACCGTGTTCCACAGCGAGTGCATCGAGGCGGTCCCAAACGGTCGAGCCCTCAGCCTTCAAGTCGGCAGCCATCTCGGCAGCCACGAGCGCTGCGGAGATGCCGTCCTTGTCCCGCACAACGCCACCGATGCAGTAGCCAATTGCCTCCTCGTAGCCAAGCAGGTAGTACTTCTCTGGTTGCTCGACGATCGGACGCGCCACCCACTTGAAACCGGTCAGTGTCGTCACCGCCTCGACGTCGTTCGCCGCTGCAATCCGCGAGAGCAGACGACTCGACACCACCGAGTTGGCCACGACGCGACCGCCGGCGTGATCGACTGCGACCTCGTTTCGCAGAAGATGGTCAGCGAGCAGGACGCCGATCTGGTCACCAGAGAGCGCGACATAGCCATTGTCCCGCCCCTTCACCGCGAGCGCCAGGCGATCAGCGTCTGGATCATTCGCGATCACCAGATCGGCGTCGACCTCCTCAGCCAGTGCCAAGGCAAGGTCGAGCGCTCCCGGTTCTTCTGGATTCGGGAAATCGGCAGTCGGAAAGTCTGGATCAGGTTCGAACTGCTCCGGCACACACACGGGAGGTTCGAAACCGGCTGCGGCGAACGCTGCCATCAGATGCTCGCCGCCAACGCCATGCATCGCGGTGTAGACCGTGCGCACGTCACGGCCAGAACTGGCCAGAACTGAGCGGCACACAGCGATGTGATCGGCAGCGACGTCATCGCCGAGGGTCACGATGTGATCTGGCTGCGGCGGATAGTCAACGGCCGGATCGTCGACTGCGACCTCGTCAATCAATGCAGCAATCGCTGCATCGTCAGGGCTCACCAACTGGATGCCGTCGTCGAGGTAGAGCTTGTAGCCGTTGTCCTGTGGCGGATTGTGGCTCGCCGTGATCATCACACCGGCGGCGGCACCGCGGGAAAGAACGGCGTAAGCCAACACCGGGGTCGGCAGCGGGTGAGGCAGCACCTCGACAGTGCCGCCCATGGCCGACACCACGTCGGCGACTTCGGCAGCGAACGGGGCTGAGCCGTGGCGCGCATCGAAGCCAACGACGACCAATGCGCCGGCAGGAAGCCAACGCATCAGACCAGCGGTGGTCTGGCGAACGACCAGTCGGTTCATCAACGTCGGGCCTGGGCCGATCGCAGCTCGCAGTCCTGCGGTCCCGAAGGCAATCCGACCGCCGAACAGCACGGCGAGCTCGCTTGCCGCCGCGTCGTCACCTCCCCTGGCTCCGTCGATCAACGATTCGACCGCGCCGGACGTATCTGGGTCGGGATCGGCGGCCACCCACCGAGCGGCGGTGTCGAGTAGGTCGTCAAGTTGCATGGTCACATGGACGAGTATGGCCTGAATGCCAGACTCCTTCGACACCCTCCCGCTTTGCGATCGCGTTCGTGAGAGCTGCGCCCGCGTGGTCGCTGAGGCCTCGCTCCTGACGATCAATGACCCAACGCTCGACGACCTTGCCCTCAGCATCGTGCTTCCTCGGTCAGATCCTTCGCCGACCGTCGCTCACCTCCTCGACGATTCAGAAGCAGCGGAGGCCACGCTGACCTTCGCTCTCGATGCCATCAACTTCGGTTCCGGATATCACGACGTCGTCCGCAAGCGACCGGGTCGGTCAGGCGCCCAGACAATGGCCGACTCACTCATCGAGTACGTCTCGTGGACTGGACACCTCGGCCCTGATCGACTGCAAGGAATGACCATCGACGACTGCTCTCAGATCTTCGGCCAGGAACTCGATGGCGGCGCCCTGGAGGAGCTCATGTCGCTTTTCGCCGCTGCGCTGAACGATCTTGGCGAGTGGCTGGAGGTCAATGAGGGGGCAGCGGCGGTGATCGAACGAGCCGACGGCTCTGCCGAACGCCTGGCAGAGCACCTCACCGAAATGCTCTTCTACCGAGACGTCGAGTCCTATGGCGGGCTCCCTGTCTCGTTCTACAAGCGGGCACAGATCACCCCAGCCGACCTGGCCAGGAGGGTTCGACCGAATCTGTTCGATGATCTCCAGCGGCTGACGGCGTTCGCCGACAATCTCATCCCCCATACCCTTCGCATGCTCGGAGTCATCACGCTCGACGAAGATCTCGCTGCGGCGATCGATGCTGGAGTTCTGCTCGACCCGGGCAGCCCGGCCGAGATCGAAATCCGCGCCGCAGGCGTGGTGTGCGTCGAACGATTGGCCGCGACGATCGGTGCAACGGCGATGGACATCGACGCCCACCTCTGGGAGCGGGGCCAGGACCCAGCCATCAAGCGGGTAGCTCGCCACCGTTCACGCAGTGTCTTCTACTGAGCGTCTTCTACTGAGTGTCTTCTACTGAGCGCCCTCTCGATGCACAGCGCTGCCTTGTAGCGTTGCCCCGTGCCCGCTCTGCGATCCCTGATCATCGGCGACACGACTGCGTCGTGGACTGCTGCCGGCTTCGATGTCCGAGAGACCCACGGTCGAGCCCACACCGCCATCGGCGACATCAGTATCGAACTGGTCGGACCGGACGACGGGCGAGGCATCGTGGCCTGGCGGTTCGTCGACATCCAGCTGCCATCTGATGATCGCACGATCGACGGCGTGCAGACTCTCACCGGCGACCCTCGCCTGAACAACGACCTCGAGCACGCCAACCTCGTGTCGCATCTCGATCACGTGGTCATGTTCACCCCCGATCTACAACGAACGGTGATCGCACTCGAGGGTGCAGGCTTCGAGGCTCGCCGAACTCGGGACATTCCCGGCAGCGAACCGCCTCGTCAACAGGTGTTCTTCTGGGCCGGGTCAACCATCATCGAACTCGTCGGCCCGACGGCGCCGACCGGCGATGGGCCCGCCTCGCTGTGGGGGCTCGCCGTCACCTGCGATGACCTTGATACTGCCCATGAGCAGCTCGACGGTGGGCTTGGAAAACCAAAACCTGCGGTGCAGGCCGGGCGTCGAATCGCCACGCTGAGAACTCGCGACCTCGGCATTTCCACAGCGATCGCGTTCATGACACCGCACGCCACGAGCGACCCTGATCATGCTTGACCACGTCTTCACCGACGCCATCGGCGCCGTTCGCGAAGCCCTCGAGTCGGCGATGCTCGAGCGCCAGGCCTTGGAGGAGCGTTTCCAGACCGATGTGTTGCTTGGAGACACCACGTGGGAGACCACCTACGGGCTCCCCGGTGAGGCCTCGACTCCGCAGATCTCGGCGGTGGTCACGCTGGCGTGGCCGACCTGGTCACAGAGCGCTTACCGCACCTGGTTTCTGGATCAGGACCCAGACGAAGCACCCCAGATCGAGATCGAGGTCGTCTTCCGGATCCAGCAATTGGCAAGCACTCCCGACCCCGCTCCGGCGCGCAACGCAGTGCCAGCCAGCCCGTCGATCGGGGCCGACCGCATCAGTGCCGGTTCGGTCACCACCGAGACCCACTACAGCGATGATCTCGAGACCTCGGCCCACGCACTCGAACTCACCTATCAAGGCTCGTACGAACTCGACGAAGCCGCCCTCGCCAACGGGTCGGCTTTGGACGAGGCATTCCACGCCATCGGAGGATGGATCGCCGCAGCGCTGGTGCAGCTCGGGGACTTGGGCCTGCGCTGATACCGGCGTTGGTACGTCGGCCAGCGCTGGCCAGGATCACCATCAACGACCGGCCAGACCACCGTTGGTCGCCGCCACATCCGCCGACCACGCAAAGTGAGCGTGCCCACACGGCGTCACCCCCGCTAGCCTCTCTGCCGTGCCGCCCGTCTCGCCAGCGTCCTCGACCGCCAGACGGTCTCTCCCCGCTGCTCTTCCGGCGCTGGTACTTGTCGGGACCGATCGCGTCGATCTTCGTTCGGTCGTCGACACCACATGTCTGGCATTCGCTGGAACGCTCGACGTGCGCACCGATGTGCTCTGGGTCGAGGTTGACGACGGGCTGGCGCTGTGCCGTGAGCTCGTTGCAAAGATTCCCTGCCACGAAGACCAACTCGACGTGCAGCTCGCGTGGTCAAAGGCCAACAGCACGATCGACCAGCTCATGCGAGCAGCGCTCAGCAGCGCGTCACTCGCCGACGTCGCACAGCAACTCGAGGTCGACGCGCTTGCACTCAACCCGCCGCTGTACGAAGTGCGGTACCAGCCGATCATTCGACTCGATGACCACACCGTCGTCGGGTTCGAGAGCCTGATTCGCGCCAGGCAAGACAAGCATCTGCTCGACGCCGAGGCGCTGATCACCCGGGCAGGGCGCGGCGGCTGGCTGAACGACTTCGATCAGCTCGGCCGATCACTTGCGATCGGCGGGATCGGTCCCTGGCTCGGCGAGGGTCTGCTGTTCCTCAACGTCATGGCCGTTGACGGCACCTTTGATCTTCCCGCACTCACCGAACTCATCGATCGAGCTGTTGCTGGAGGACTCGAAGCCGACCAGATCGTGCTCGAGACCTCCGAGCGCAATCGCTACCTCTCGCTCGACGACGCAGCCGCTCAGATCGCGACCCTTCGAGAGCTCGGTGTTCGCATCGCCGTCGATGACGTCGGCGACGGCTTTTCCTCACTCGCTGTTGTCGCCGCATTCGAGCCCGACATCGTGAAGATCTCTGGTCCGCTCATCAGCCGTCTCCCGAGCAAGACCGCGACGTCAGTCATCGCTGCGGTTGTTGCCCTCGCCCACGACAGTGGTGCCTGGGTTATTGGCGAAAACATCGAGAGCCGTGCGCAGGCCGAAGCGCTTCGAAACGCCGGTGTCGACTGGGGCCAGGGCAACTTCCTCGGTGTGCCGGAGGCCCAGGCCTGACCATTCCCTCAGGCGCATGGCCTGCTCGAGCGGTCTGCCCAAAAGAAGTAGCCAGCGGTGGAGGGGCGACTCTCCACCGCCGGCCGACCCCAGTTCTAGCGCGCCAAAGAGGGAATTCCCATAGGGCGAGCGAAATCGCCCATGATCGCCACAGTCAACTTCGCGATGTTACCCGAAGTCGCATCGCATCGTCGAACAAGTCGCACAATGGCATGTCTGGACGGGGCCCGACATGGGAGATGACCTCGGCGGCAGCGAGTGATCCAAGCCAGCCGGCGTCTGCCAGCTCGAGTCCGCGAGCGAGGCCGAACAACACACCAGCGGCGTACTGATCACCGGCACCGGTGGTGTCGACGACGGGTGCAATCTCGGCCGCTTCGATCTCGACGATCTCGTCCGGTGTGACCAGAACTGACCCCTTGGTCCCGAGCGTCACGCATGCGAGCTCGACCTCGCCGCGAACCATCTCGATCGCTTTGTCGAGGCTCTCGGTGCCATACAGCGCGAACAGCTCTGCTCGATTGGCAAACAGCACGTCGACTGGGCCGGCAACGAGCCCGCGGAACTCCGCGTGGTGACGGTCGACGCAGAAGGCGTCAGAAAGGGCGAGCGCCGCCCGACCACCGGCGGCGTGAGCCACA
>RCMY010002205.1_pt1 | contig 26019 bp, 6 predicted proteins | sample 2041341 | NCBI WGS metagenome assembly RCMY01 (sample SAMN09708234, study PRJNA481090) | Marine sediment metagenome, whole genome shotgun sequencing project.
TATTTAAAAGAGCAATGGCATGGCGTGAACGATGTTGAATTAGCAACCCTTGAATGGGTGGACTGGTTTAATAAAACACGATTGCATAGTACGATTGGTTATGTGTCGCCTTTTGAGTTTGAAAAGCAGTATTATGATAGTTTAATCCTGTCAGGCATCGTTGCCTGACTCAAGTAAATCACTCTCCGATATACTCGGGGCGGTTCAGCAAGCAGAGAACTGGTTGTATCACTACAATCATGAACGTCCTAATATGGGCAATGGCGGCTTTACGCCAATACAGAAACTTAATCAGGCAGCTTAATTCTATTGTTTTAGTGTCTTATGATTGGGAGGGTTACCGATGCTTGTTAATATTCCGTATCATTTAATTTACTATTATCTAATGTAATTGCAAGTGATTATCTAGCATTGCTAGAATAAAAGAGACAATTTTCTCACGATTAAAAGAGTTGTTAAAGAATCAATTATTGGCGACTGGTTCATACAGAAATATTAAAAAAGCTACGATACACATATCGTAGCTTTTTTAAACAACTTAACAAAATAGATTCATCAATATTGCTAAATACAATCATAGCTATAACAATTAAAAAATAACATTAATAAGAGTAAGTCTTATTAGCTATATTTCATGGTTTATATACCTACAACTTCCAAATTATAGCTGCCATACGCTTGCCCTCCTACCCCATCATTTACCGAGTAGTACAAGCTTGCATATACAGATTCATCTGCTGCAATATCACCTAAAAAAGAACTATCGACGTTAACTGTATTATTAACAATAGATATCGCATCAAAGTTGATACCTCGTTCACTTATAATGAAGCAGTCTTCTAAGCTAATTTGTCTTTCCTGAGTGCCGTCGACAGCCATAACATTGCTCAAAATATCAAAGTCTAAGCTATCTCCTTCTATGATTGAATAGAAGTTAGGATCGTTAACTACTTGCGGATCATCAATATTGTCAATATACACGTCAAACTCTACAGAAGATACGAAGTCTTGAACATTTTGATCTAAACCATTTACTTGATAATTTACTGTAACATAGCCCTGAGTTGCAAATAGTATTTCAGCAAAAGGTGTTGGTTCAAACAGTATCTGATCATTGACAATCGATAAACCATATATTCTATTGATGTCATCAATTGCACTTATCTGATCCGTAACTGATAACCATACCTTACCAAGATCATAGTCTATATTATTTGATAAGTTAGTCAGAGGATCAAATAATATAGAGTCGCTTAGATCAAGGTCCAGTTCCGCAAAATTAATAATACCATCATCTTCAGGAGACTCTACAATATCAAACGACTGAGACTCTCCGTTATACGTTACGCTAATGGAGTTTTGGGAGTTATTTTGACTTATGTGATTTAATAACTGAATATTGCTATTAATATCAAATTTCAAAAAGCCACTATCTTCATCATAGGATATTATCAAATCATCGTTAGCGATGGTTTGTGCAATTCCTGATGATGTTAAAATAACGATTTCTAATTGAGTCATGTCAAAAGTTTTTGGATCTGTCATGAAGTCCAGTACAGGCATGTACATAAAGTCCGTATCATAAGTCAATGATGACGGTGATGTAGGATACACTGGGCCTGTGGAACCTGTCCCTTCTAAAACATTAACCTTTATTATGCCTTCATCGTAACTACCAGAACTGCTTTCTACACCATAGATGATTTCAATACCATCGATAGTATCTGCAATCTCAAAGTCTGATAATTTATTACCATCAATATATATTTGTTTCCCTACGATTAATTCCCCCTCAAGCACTAAAGGTATATTGTTTTTAGCAAAAACTAGTTTGTAATTTTCTCCTAAATCTTTGACATAACTTGTAATATCAACATAGTTATCTCTTCCTTTATAGACATCAATCGCTGAATCCTCTGCCTCTGTATCGTCTTCGCCATTTACCGTCAAGTCCAAAGTAGCCGTAGAGCGCCCACCTTTTGAATCAATGACATCATATTGCACCTTCAAATCCATTACTGCATTTTTTTCTAATGAATTCAGCCATACTTGATAGCGTGGACTTAGAATGAATTTATTATCTTCTGTAATATTTATAAAGTTCTTTGCTCGATCATTGATGTTGGTATCGTTAAGAAAAATATTCACATTATCAATAGATAAGTCCAATGTTGGATTCTCTTGGATATCATTAGCTAGAACATCAATCGTTATGTTTTTATCATTTTCATTAATAACAAATGTTTCGTTAACTGCAATAGGATCAGGAGCCGCAGCTACATTTATGATAATGCTACTGTTAGTACTACTGACTTGATATTGTTTACTGTCATCTTTAGCTCCTTCAAATATGGAGTTAACCGTGTAACTGATAGTTACTTCGGCAGACTCATTGTCTCCTAAAGTATTAAATGCTGACGATTTGGAAGGGTTATAATACAACTTGCCATCTTGAAAGTAGGCATCACCAAGAAATGCACTCGAAACATCATTACTACTTACCTGAATGTTGTCTATCTTGAGTGTAATATTAGAGTCACGAGTATCATTAGCTAATAAATCTAGTATTACAGAATCGTTTTCACTGACTGAAACCGCTTGATCTGCAACAATCTGGGTAGCCTCGAATGGCTTAACTGTTACATTAACGGTGGAGGATGAGTAACCACCATTTTCATCCATAATTCCATATTTTATAGTAATATAGTTTGAATAATTCTTACTGATATCTAATAGATATCTAGAATCAGCATTATAAAGTACCTGATTATTTACAATTGAGACGTTACCATAATCATATCGCCAATAACCGTTAGTTATCTCTGCTGAAACCACATTTAAATTCGAAGAATTATTTAGAGCAATATCGTTACTTAAAACATCAATAAGTTGGTTTTGACCAACAGTCATTACAAAAGCATCAGGATTTGCTGTTGGATCATCTTCCCCTGTCACAGTCAATGTTATGGTCGCAGTATCTCTACCACCATTCGCATAGGAAAGAGTGTATTCTATATCATACGTTTCCGTTTCACCTTCTTTGAGCCATTCCATAGGAGGATATTTCAAACTATCCCAATCGAAAATAACTTTATTGTCTTTAACAAAAACGTATCCATCATAGCCATAGATTTCAACTGAAACATCAGTCATACCGTTTAATATATCATTACTTAAAACGTCTACTTCTAGATATCCATTTTCTGAGATCTCACCATAATCATCGACAGCATTTATACCTGTGCCAACTACTTTTACAGTTGCTTGTGAAAAAACAAATTCACCTTTTCCATCTGTCACTAAATAATCGATAACAAAATCTTGAGTGTCTCCTTCATTCAAGTCTAAAAAATCCGTTGTGGTAAATATGATTTCATTATCATCATTAAGTGTAACCTCATATTTTTTGCCATATCCTTCAGGACCTTTAATACCTTTATACTCTCGCGTTTCCCCCGTTTGAGAGTCAGTATAATACCCAGCCAATTCAACAATAGATAAATCTCTACCCAAGCTATGACTATCATTTGCTAATACATTTAAATTTATTGAGTCTCCAATAAAGATCTCGTAGCTGTCACTATTTGCATCAATATCTACACCTTGAACGTGTACAGATAACTGTCCAAAGGCAGTTTCACCAGCTTCATCTTGAACAACGTATGTAAATTCAACATCTTCAACGTCCCCAGATGCAACTTGACCAAACCCTGTGGTATCTACTACTACTTTATTATTGACGACAGATAGTCTTGGATCTAAGTTAAAATACTCTACTCTGCCTGTTATAGGATTGAAATAATCACCAGATTGACCAACTAGAGTAAGCTCATGACCTTCAAGAGCCAAAGTATCGTTAGCTATTACATCTATAATTGCATCTTCACCCGCTATAACTGTCAACTCATCTGGTACGGTCTGAATATCTCTACCTGTAACACTAACAATTATGGTTCCAATTGAACTATTGCCACCTTCTTCGATTACTGTGTAATATAGTTCGACTGCCGCTTTTTCTTCATTTTGAAGATCAGCAAACAACGGGTTTGCAAGAAAGACAACTTTGCCATCTTCAATAGTTAAATACTTATCCCTTAAATCCTGATCAGAACCTTTAGAAAAACTTACAGACTGCAAGGATATCTGACGACCATCTTGCGCGGCAGTATCGTTACCTAGTGGGTCAATGACGATGCCTTGACCAGCGATAACATTTACCCGATCAACTTGAGTAACGGGATCGGCTTCACCCACAATATTAACTTTTATACGACCTTCTTGATAACCACCATTACTATCTTCGATAGCATATTCTATATATTTAATAAGAGTGTCATCTATAGATAGCTCTTTATTTAATTGAGGAATATATAGTATTTGGTTACCAACTATTTGTACGATACCTGGCGCACCGTACACGTTCTTGTAATATGTATAATTGTTTTCATACTTTATAAGATCATTCCCTTGATTTTGACCAAGATAATTGTTGTCGCTAATGGCATCAGGATAAATACTCCATGCACCTACTAATTTGACTTGTCTATCCAAAAGTCCATTCACAGGAATATCATTTAGAATAGGGTTAATATAAATACTATCATGCTCACCAACGCTAATTTCGTCCATAACAGCAAGAGGGTCGACTGATCCTAAAATATCCAAATTGAGTGAACCAGAAGCCGTAGCACCTGTTGAGTTTTCCGCCGTATAAATTATCCTAAAACCTTTGGACTGATTTTCATTTAAGTAGTCTAGACCGATAGGATCAATTACAAAGTTATTGTTAACAATCTTAATAAAGTCATGATTACTCCAATCGTGACTCATGTCATTATAATTTGTCGCTAATTTTTCATCCGTTATAGGGTTACCATAACGATCATAGCCATAAACTATACCAAATCCTGTTAGAGTTAATTCTTCATCAGCACCTGCTAGACGAACGTCATTGGCTAACACATCAACAATAGCAATTCCATTTTCTTTAATTGCAACCCTATCGTCAATAGCTTCAAAATATGTAGGAGGTTTAGGTGGTTCAGGATCTTTCTCACCTATCACATTCACAGTGAGTAGCTCTTCACCAAATCCACCTTTATTGTCCTTGACTTGATAAGCAATGGTAAAAGTCTTTATTTGACCTTCATCAATCCTACCTTGCAAACCATGAGAGATTTCAATCTTGTTATCTCTATTAGATGATGATGATGATGATGATGATGAACCTTCGTAACGATTATTTTCGACATTCCATGCTTGTATTTTATATAAATATAAGTCTCCATTTACAGCTAAGTCATTGGCTAAAACGTCTACTAATATGTTTCGATCATACTCCTTGATAGTGATCTCATCAGGAGCTAATATGGGATCATTGTTCTTACCCTCAATAATGACATCGACTTCCTCACTGGTATAAGTATTGTTAACTATATTCCTTACTGTATAGCCTAACTTTATCGTTAAAGTCTCACCTTCTTTTAATCTATCTTCTCCAAATCTATATCCTGTAGCTTTATTTATATCATTATTTGAAAATATAAATGGTTCGAGAGTAATTTTATTATCTACAATTCTAGGAGTAATACCAAGGTCTCTATAGTTCGCAGACGTGTTAGGAATTAAATAAGCATTAGTTATTTCAAGGTCAACATCTATACTATTATCCCTATTTGCTACAATATCGTTAGCTAAGACATCAAATCTTCCTATTTCGTCTTCTGGTATGATAAAAACATCTTTTACTGTCAGTGGGTCTTGCTTACCATTTACAATTACTGTAGCTTTTTGATTTACCCAACCTCCATTATTATTAGTAGCTACATATGTAATCTCAAACTCAGTCTGATCATCTAGATTAAGGTCATCCATATCATTAATTGAAAAGGCTATTTTGTTATCAGAAGTAATTACTGCTGATGTAAAGATTTCGCCTACACTCTTACTACCTTTAAAATTAATAACGAAAACACTGGGATTATATGCAATCGGTAAAAGTAACGGTGAAAGCTCTAAACCGTTATCATCATTTTGTAGTACATCGAGGACATATGTTCCTGCTTCGTCAACTTCAAACCGATCTGCATTAGCCGTTGGATCATTCCGACCCTTAACTACTACGTCTATATAACCTATACCTTTATTGCCTCGATTATCAATAAAGTCATACTGAATAACTCTATTAGCAGTTTCGCCTTCTTTTAGTAAATCGCCTGTCTCATAATGAAAGTCATACCCTTCATTCAAGCTACTATCTTGCCCACCAGCTCCATAGATAATCTGTGAATCAGTTAAGCTAATGAACTCACCATATTGGCTACGCTCTGTTGTAACTCTATAAAAATAATTATAGTCAGAATCTGATTGAAAATAAGCATTTGTAATTTTAATAGTATCACCATCATATGCAGGTGATATTTTCTGTAATACATCACTAATACTAAATATAGAGTCCTCCTCTACTTCTACAGTATATCTACTGGCGACTGGTACATTGCCTAGTCCTTTAACTTCTATATCTACATAACTATGACTATTACCACCTTTGTTGTCGGTAAAGTCATACTTCAATTGTACATTGCTAATTTCGCCATCAGTCATACTAGAGTAATCATCGCCAGTACTATAAATGAGCTTACCATTAGATATTCTCGCTGTACCTTGACCATTTATTACTTCTACTTTAGTTAATTCAAGCGAATCCAACTCGTTAAGTGCAATATCGTTTCCTAATGCATCAATGATGACTTCTTGTCTTTCGAAAATACTAATAGTATCTCTAATACCTTCTGGTTCATCCGTACCGTAGATAGTGACATTTATTTCTTCTGTACGGATTACACCTTCTTTATCTATTGTCTCGTATATGATCCTGGCATCTTGAGTGTCAGATGGTGTAAGTTCATCTGGCCCAACTAGCGTATAAGCTATTTGATTATCTTTAATGATAACTTCGCCAGCACCGTCAACGACTCTGGCATTAGTTATTTCTAAACCTAGAGCATTATCATTTTCAAGAGGATCAAACACAACGGTTCTGTCTTCGTAGGCATCATATTGATCAGGACGTAGTCCAACTCCTAATATTTCAACCTCAACATTTGCTTTTCCTCTATTGCCTTTGCTGTCAATTGCAATATAGCTCAACACAGCGGTTGCTATCTCACCAGCTGCTAAGTAACCATAACCAGATGGCGCAAATTCAAGTTTATTATTTACTATACTAACAACACCTTCGCCTGTAACAACACTCGCATCGATAAGCGTCAATGGTAACTCTAACCCCATATTCTCATCGTTTGCTAATACATCTACCACTATAGAAGGTTTTGCAAGCACATTGCCATTTCTAACACTAAACTTCCAAACGCCATCAGTATCTGTATTGCCCTTTAAGTCTTCAAGATTTGCCATTTCTTCTGAATTACCTGAAATAGGTAACTCAAAAAAATGTTCGTCATCTGCAGCAGTCCAACCCATCCGGGCAGAAGTACCACCTAACCCGTTTATACCAGAGCTAGAAAGGCCTGTAGTCCAGTCAATACTTTCATACCTATATATAACATCAAAACTACCTTCCTTTTGATCAATAATCTGCATTTGGAAAGAATTACGTTTCTCATCACCATTAGTTTGGCCGAAATAACCAACGTCATCCCAAGTAATTGTTAGTATGCCATTATCTTTGTCTAGGTCATAATGGATGCTATTTGTTCCCTTCGAATTTCCTCCATTATTTGCTTGTAGTTTTTCACCTTGAGTATTTACATCTGCCCAGAATATAGCAAACATTGGTAAATCCTGTCCTCCTATAGCCTCTGGAGTATAGCGTGGATCAGGAGCATCGAAAGTCACACTGCCATTGTCATTTACGTATAATCCACCATACAACTTACCGTAAAAATCTAGTCCATCGCCAAAAACATCGCTCAAATCAATAAATTTTGAGAAATTATCATCTTTATTGGGTAGAATTTGCTCACCAAGACCCACATCCCCACCTAAGTTATCAATTAAATCATTAGTATTGACAAAGCCTTGTTCAGCTCTCGTTGCCCAAGACATGCTTACTTTGTCATCATTTAAATTAACAACAGGTGCATCATTGCTACCCGTGACGATAAGCGTTGCGGTGCTGGTTGATTCGACCCCTTGTGAGTCGGTCATGGTATAGCTGACGGTCACGCTGGCATTCTCACCGTCATTGAGATTTTGATAAGCCGCTTGTGAGTCATAGCGTAGTTGGTTGTTCTCTATGCTGACTACCCCTAAGCCTTGGGTGAGGCTCACGTCTGTTAAGCTCAGGATGTCGCTGCTGTCAGGGTCGGTGTCATTTGCAAGTACATCGATCAGTATGCTGCTGTCTTCGTCCGTTGTGCCGCTATCAGCAACAGGTGGGGTGTTGGGGACAACAACGGGGGCATCGGTGCTGCCTTTATCTTTTTCATCATTATTACTTGCAAGCAGTGCTCCAGTTAATCCTAAGCCACCTATACCGGTTAGCCAAGGTGCTATGTTGAAGGTTTGTGTATCAACAGCATCTACCCACCATGGAGCAGTTTTTGATTGACCTCCTAAAATTTGTCCTTCTATGTCACCAGCTAGAAGTTCTGCAATATAATCAGTAGTTTCACCTGTATCAGGTAAATAATAATAATAATTACTATCGCTAGTAAGACCAATTAAGAAAGCGTTATCATTATTATAGAAACCTTCAATAATAAGATCACTATTATCAATATCTTCTTCCATAGAGATATGTAAGTCATTGCCTACACGTTTAGTGATAATACGAACTGGAGCAAGACCTGTATTTTGATCTAGTAGTTCATAGTTGACATTGTTTTTTGCTTTAATAAGAGTCGGTACACCATCATGCGCGACAACTTGATGTTCAGCAATTGTCTTAGTAGCGTTATTGACTTTAACAATAATGTTCTCCATATGCTTCCTATTAGATCTCGATTATTTGTTTCTACCTAATAATTCTATTTAGTATAAAAATCACTAAGATTTAAATAATATTATTAATATTCAATCTATATCTATATTAATCTTTGATGACTCTTTAGATAATACTAATTTGATCAAAGGTTAAATCAGCTTTGTTATCAAGAGTTGCAAAATGAATCATACCACCTCTTGCATCTGCATTTGTATCCACATACAAACGTCCAGAGCGTGTGTCATACAATATAAAGTCATCATTGTCCTGTGCTCTTGCTCTAAGACCTGAAACGAAGTTATCTGCACTTAATTGACCTAATTCAGCAAAGTCAAATATCTCATGATCTAATTGCAATACATCTTCTAATGAGAAGTCGACAATTTTGTCAACGTTAGAAACTTTAGTGGCTAGCGGCAAGCCATGCATATATTGGACGTCAGTATAAGATAGTTTTGTATTAAATATAAAAGTATCTACTCCATCACCACCTATAAGCACATCATTACCAGTATTACCATTAATGAAGTCATTTCCTGCACCACCATTAATAGTATTTTGACCAGAATTACCTAATATAAAGTTGTTCAAATCGTTGCCGTTAGCGTACAAAGATGAATTACCCATTAGATTTAGATTTTCTACATTGCTAGCTATACTATCAATAGAGATAGTACTTTCAATACGATCTATACCTTCATTAGTTAACTCAACAATAATATCGTTTATATTGTCAATTTGATAAACATCATTGCCCAAACCACCTTTCATAATATCAGCACCTTGCATACCGTCTAAGCGGTTATGTGCAGAATTACCAATCAAAATATTATTTAAAGCATTACCATTAGCGTTAAAATTATCATCACCAGCTAACATAAGTATTTCTATATTATCGCTAAGAGTATATGAGCCACGTAGCGCCCATTTCTCATCAATGACTAAATCATCTGTATTTACTTCTACAGTGTCGATTCCCTCATCCAGATACTCTTCAATAGTGTCACTCGCAGATTTGATAATGTAGGTATCGTCACCCAAACCACCTTTTAGCATATTCCCATTGACCCAACCCTTTGATGAAAAAACTGGTGCTTTCCCCTGTCCACCATTTAAATTTGGTTCTTGATCTATGAAGTCATCTTGGTTTTTAGAGCCAATTAGCGTATTATCGGCATCATTACCAATCAGCATCTCAGACCTATCATTGGTGCCACTTAATGTCGCCGCTTTATGACCCATTAGCTCTGCCACTTCAACCCATTCGTGTTTTGATAGGTCTATAGAAGTGTCACTGATAATTTTATCTATATTTTTATACTGATAAAAATAATAATCATAACTGCCAGTGGTATGCTCAAGATCTTGCACAATATCATTACCTTCGCCTTCCATAATAATATAAGTATCACTACCACCAGCCCCTCTTAATACGTCATCTCCTTTACCACCATTAATTATATTATCTGCATTATTACCATTGATTATGTTATCAGCATCATTGCCTGTCGCATTAGAACCTTTAATAGAACCTGAATGCACACCCTGTGCACTTGCATTCTCTAAACTCAGGATTTCAAAGTTATTTAATAACTTGTAATTATCTAATGAACTAATCACTTCATCGACACCAGCATCTGCTGCTTCAATCACTTGATCATTAATATTGTCCACATAATAAGTATCATTACCTAACCCACCTTGCATGATGTCAGCGCCTTCTCTACCATCAAGTGAGTTATCAAGTGAGTTACCAGTTAAAACATTATTAAGAATATTACCTGTAGCACCATATGCATCGCTTACTTCTACTAGTTTTAGACTTTCCACGTTATCCGATAGTGTCCAACTTAGTGAGGCCATAACCGTGTCTACACCCTCATTTTTAAGCTCAATAACTTCATCAGTCTCTGAATCTACTAAGTAGGTATCATTGCCTTTTCCACCTTGCATAACATCATTACCAGCTGCGCCATCTAGCTGATTGTCACCTGAATTACCAATTAATATATTATCTTTGTAGTTACCAGTTGCATTGATATTTGCATCACCAGTTAGAGCAATACCTAGTCGAAGGCTTTCAGCGTCCAATACAATGTCTGTATCACTTTTTATCAGATCAAGTTTACTCATCTCTTCTAAAAAGCTATTTATAGAATATTCTTCATTTTCTATAAATATAGAAGCGAACATAGTCCCATCAAAATCTTTGATACCATCTTTTTTGTCTTGGCTGTAATAGAGTGTACCGTCTTCATATAGTAGATCATCGAATGTTATCAAGTTAAACTTCAAAATATTATCAGACGCTACTGAATCAACAATTAAGTCAAGACCATCACCTTTACTAAAAACATAGGCATCATTACCTTCACCACCATATAGTTCATCTTCTCCAGTTCCACCAACCATATAATCGTTGCCAGCACCGCCATAGAGAAGATCGTTACCAGCTTCTCCATATAAGAAATCATCATCTGGTCTTACATTACCGTCTACGTGAATATCGTCACCGTAGAGCCGGTCATTACCATTACCTCCGTAGAGATAATCTGAATCTAATTGTCCTGCTATCCAATCATTGCCATCTCCACCATGTAAGATATCAGAGCTAGAAGCTTGAGAGTCACTCATAACTCTTTCAAACTTAGTGTTTGTTAAATTTTCAACAAAAAGCGGATCAAACTTGAAGTCTTCACCATAGACATTTATATTAAATAGATAGCTGTTTTCTTCGTAATCTCCAAGCTTGTATCTGACTTCTTTTAAGCCGTTTACACCCCATTCGTGAGCATAGTTAGTCGCATAGTAACCAGGCAGAGTGGGATGATTTGGAAGAGTATTATTAATATATTCACCAGAGCTAAGAATAGCTTCAGCTATGCTAATTGAATCGCGTTGGCTTCTATTCCAGTCAAAATGAGCATCTCCTAAAATGATATCGTCTTCATCATTGCCATAGATCTCATCTTCACCTGAACCACCATTGAGCATATCCTTGCCGCCACTACCCCATATTCGATCGTTTCCAGCATTTCCTGTTATCCAATCACCCTGATTTTTATTGCGACCTTGAATTTGTTCGTTGAAAGGTACGCTTTGATCCGTTTTATTATTGCCAGCGATAAGTATGTCATCACCTATACCACCGTCAATCAGATCATTGCCATCACCACCAACAATATAGTCATTGTCTTGAGCGTTAGCATTGTTGACAGTTTTGTTGTTAGCCTGATTTCCAAAAAGTCTATCGTTACCATCACCACCATAGATTTTGTCATGACCTAGACCGCCGAAGACTTCATCCTGACCCTTGCCAAGCATTATCGTGTCATTGCCATCGCCTGCTATGACCCAATCATTTCCGTCACCGCTATTGATGTTGTCTTCACCTGCACCTCCAATGACGTAGCTATGCGCGCCGACTTCATCGGTGTAGTTGACGAATTTATTGGCATTATCATCAATACCGCTATAAGTCTCTAGACTAATACCAAAGTTATTGGTTGATCTATCAAATTTTTGAACTTCAATTTCATCTTTGTTCTCGTACGATACAGAGCTTGCATATAAGCTACTACCATCTCCATAAAAATAGAAAACATAGTCAGGGTGGTCTTCAGATATATATTCTCGTTCTGCCCTAGATGTTGGAATAAGATTTATTAACTGCTTGCCGTCGATAAATACTTGAGAGTCGTTACCTCTATCCTCTATCCATACGTCTCGACCATCGCCTTTATTAAAGTGATATTGATCAGCCCCAAATCCTCCTCTAATAGTATCGTTTCCTATACCACCTTTAAGAATATCATCTCCGAAACCCCCTATTAAGCTATCATCATCACCATTACCTTGTAGTATGTCATTTCCATCGCCGCCATTTAAAATGTTTTTGGAGTTATCGCCAACGAGCGTATTGTCTAGGCTATTCCCAGTTATATCGTCTGTATCTCTCCAAGATGTGTAGCCACCTATGATTCTCGCTGTTTTTTGCCCGATACCCAAAACGATATCTTCATGTGAAATTACATCGAAGCCATATTTGTTATTTAAATCATTTGTCGAATACTCTTTACCATTAACGGTCCAATAAGTGCTGTCGTTAATTTCAAAATTAATCGAGCTTAATTGATTAGGTCCATAGTACAATCGGCTCTCATTGAGTGATAAAACTAAATTAGACTCATCAATATTATTAAATACAATATTATTCTTTCCTTCAGTGTCTGTTATTACGTTACTAACATAAGTGGATTCACCGAATATATAAGTATCATCGCCTTTGCCGCCCAGTAAGATATTATTGCCGCCATTACCGATTAGCGTATTGTTTTTATCATTGCCAATAATTTTGTTGTTTTCGTAGTTACCTATGGCATAAATAGCGTTCCCTTCTAAAACTAAATTCTCTAAGCCATTCTCTAATGTATAATCAATTGATGAATATACTGTGTCATTTCCTGCATTCCCATACCTTTCTTCTACAATGACATCACCAATATTGTCAACATAATAACTATCGTCACCTTCATAACCTATTAGCGTATCTGCTCCTGCTTTCCCATTTAAAATATTATTGGCCATATTGCCTGATATAATATTATTGAGCTCATTACCTATTGCTTTTATAGGTAATGGCTCACTATCATTAGATAATTGTTCACCATCTAAAAGCAATAGTTCACTGCTTCTGGATACTCCATCACCTCCATAATTATTTGCCCTAGAGCCTGAAAGTTCCAGATTTTCAACATTATCACTTAAAGTATAGTCAACCTCTGATCTGACAGTATCGTTTCCTTCATCAGCTCGCTCTATAACTTCATCATTTGTATTATCAACATAATAGAAGTCATCTCCTTTCCTGCCTGACATCTGATCAGCACCTTGACCACCTTTAATCTTATTATCAAAGTCATTGCCTATTAAAATATTATCTTTTTTATTACCTGTAAGCGACGAGTTTTTTAAATCCGTTAAGATAGCGTTATCTACGTTCGGTGCAAGAATAGACTCGCCAACTACTTCAGTCATTGTTTTAGCTGAAGCTTTAATTTCAGCTGAAGTATAGGTTTTTCCACTAATTACCCAAGTTTGAATGTGATCAAGGTTAACGACCAAGCCATCACCTGATGTACTGTAATAGAGTGTACCCTTGTACTGATAAAGATGTTTGACATCTATATCTTCGAGAATTATCGTACTATTTTTATCCGCATCAATAATAGTATCTAGTCCATCACCCTGATTAAATACATAAGTATCTTGTCCTATACCACCTGTTAATGTGTTATTAAGCTTATTGCCGATCAGTGTGTCATCACCACTACCACCAATAGCGTTTTCAATACTTGTGCCGTATGAAACAAAACTCTGGTTATCAGCTAAAATGCTCTGGTTCTTTTCGCCAATATGCGACCGACCTCCTTCACTAATATCTATAGTGACAGCGTTCGTTTGCTCGCTAGCATCAAAGGTGTCTAAACCTACCGCATCAATAATATATTTGTCCGCAAAACCATAACTGTTATCGCCTGTAGCTATGCTTTGATTGACGCCATATAAGAATTGAAGGGCAGCGACATCAAATGGTTTTAGCTCAATGTCGTTTTCACCGTTGCTAGTGTAAGACATGATAGTGTTGTCTTCATTATTTTCACTGATAGGTAACACTGGGGCTTCAAAGGGATGTGCTAAGCCCATGGCATGGCCTATCTCATGCAATAATACTTCGAACCCATATTGACCTGGTTGCAACAATCCCTCATCAGAATAGTTAGTAGCATTGATATGTACTTCACCCGTTTGCGCACTAGCGTAGCCAGCAGAGGCACCATTTCCAGCTGAGGTTAAGTCATCAAGGTAAAACTTGAAGTCTGGTGTACTGTTATAATCTTCTACGAATGTCACATTGAGTACATCAGAGAATTTGCTTAATGCTGCTTCTACAGCTTGTCTTTGCTCTTGTGAATAGAGTTGAACACCTTGTAATTCACCAGTAGTATCACTTAAGAAACCATAAGTGATTTGAGTTTTGCCTTTTACAGCGACCTCCTCTCGCATGATGAGTGCATCGATAAAATAGGGCAGCTCGTTACCTTGACTATCGATTAGGTGTTCAGGTTGCTCAAAAGGATTCTCTGGTGGTGGTGCCATTTGAAATATTTGTTCACTACCCCAAACCTCACCACTATTAAAGCGGAATTGAGCAATTTCGATATTATTAGTATACGGATCATCAGCGCTAACAATATCGTCGTGCTCATCGATTGAAGCATGATAATGATCATCATGATAATCGTCATCAGAATAGTTGTTTGCTAAATAATATCCTTTCACAGTCACGCTATCATTGACACCGAACTCAATTAATAAGTCTTCTCCATTAACATTACTAACATTGTTAATTTGATCTGCTGAAAAGTTAAATTGAATAAAATTAGGAACGTTATTTACTCTTATATCACTTAGAGTTTCTTTGATTTCATTAATACCGTCACCGAGGTTAAAAATGTAAGTATCTGATCCTTCACCGCCTTCTAATATATCTTGACCACTACCTGCGAATAATATGTCATCTCCGTCGCCACCAAATAGGTAATCACTCCCTTCTCCACCTTCTAAAATGTCATCTCCATCTTCTCCATACAACATATCGTTACCATCATCACCAGATAACTTGTCGTTACCTACGCCACCATACAGATAATCTTGGAAATCGCCGCCGAAAATATGATCGTCACCTTCGTTTCCATAAAGTATATCTATGCCATCACCACCGAATAGGTAGTCATCGCCTTCATTACCCCATATAGCATCACCATCACCATCACCATATAGATAATCATTACCTTTACCGCCACTAATAGTGTCTTGATCGTCGCCTCCATGAATGATATCGTCGCCGTCATTACCCCAGATTTTATCTTCACCTTTGCCTCCATAAATAAGGTCTGCACCAAATTTACTACGGTCTGTGAGTGGTGGTGGTGCATCAGTACCTATTAGGTTTTGTACATCACCTTCGATGTAGTCATCACCGTCACCACCGTAGAGGACGTCATCACCGTAGCCTCCTACAACTTTGTCGTTGCCTGTACCGCCATCAATAAAGTCTCGACCTGCTCCACCGAACAGATTATCGCCATATTCGCCTCGTGCAGCTCCATCATTGTTTGAGCCACCATAGATTTTGTCATCGCCATCTAAGCCTAGAATATAGTCATTGTCTTCATTGCCATACAGCTCATCACCATCACTTGAACCTGAAATGAAGTCATCACCCAAGCCACCTTGCACATAGTCGCTACCAGACTCACCTTTTGAAAATGTTTCAGCAAAAGTCTGTCCAGTGTTGGGTTTTATTCTCAGTTCGACATCTGCTCCTTGATAATTTACACCGTATTTAAATTGCACAAACATATCAGGCGAGATGCCTAAATCATTACTCATAAAATACGCGTAAGACTTAGTTTCTTCACTCCATTTCGGCTCAAAGAAGAAGTCCATATCAAACTTCCAAGTACGATGAGCTTCATTGCGTTGACTAAAGATTTCATCACCCTCTTCCCAACCAATAGGGTACTTGACATTGGCGTTATCAGGATGAGATATCAACCAGCCTTGATCACTAGAGCTTAAGATGAAGTCACTATCAGCACCACCTAAGATGTAGTCTTTACCATTTGCTCCAAATATTAAATCTTTACCTGAACCACCATCTATATAGCTCCCTTCTCCATTACGAGGATCAAGACTTATATAATCGTTACCAGCATCGCCATGTATATAGCCATAATCCATGACTAGCCTATCGTTACCACCGCCACCTTTTACACCGTCAAAATTATTATTTGGAAAGTAATGCGTATCAAATATGGCATTATTGTTACCACCATTTAGTATCGCTACGTTGTTGCCACCATTCGGATTTTGTCGTTCCCATTCAGGCTCTGCTTCAAAGGTGAGTCCAAAATGACCTTGCTCAAAGTCCTCTATATAAATACTATTCTGTGCATCACCGCTTCTATTGATTGTGACAGTAGAGTGATTATTATCTTCTGTAGTCAACTTGCGTATTTCATATAAACCATCGGTACTCATCCACAAACGTTTATCTACATTGAACTCACCAATACTGATCGCTTGACCGTCAATCTCAATGGCTCCTGTACCATCGCTGTCTTTAATACTGTCAGTACCCAGCTCACTACTATCAAAGGCATAAATTTCATTACCTGCACCGCCCAATAAGCGATCACTGCCCGCACCACCTCGTAATGTACCTGATATACTCTCTAAACCGCCTATTAATAAATCACTATCTGCACCACCATCTAAGTTGTCTATGCCTTCTTTACTGGCATACAGTACATCGTTACCTTCATTACCTTCTAAAAAGTCAATATCCTGATCATCGCCTGCGTAGATAGTGTCATTACCCTCGCCACCACGGGCGTCATCTTTACCTCCGCCTGCATAGATTATATCGTTACCTGTACCGCCTAATAAATTTCCATCTAGTAATTGATTATCATCGTCGTCTCCTGAGAAGATAATGTCATTACCCTCTCCACCATCAGCTATTAGTACGCCTGTACCACCAATGAGGACGTCATTACCTTCACCACCTTTTAGATTGTCAAGGCCACTACCGCCATGCAGATAATCATGACCCTCACCGCCTAGTAGAATGTCAGTATCACTACCGCCAAATAAGGTGTCATTGCCATTGCTGCCAGTTAGGGTGTCATTACCACTACCACCTAAAAGAATGTCATCTCCATCACCACCGATTAGGGTATCAACGCCTTGATTTCCTTCTAGATAATCGTTATCCTCACCACCATCTAAAGTGTCATCACCTGCACCACCATATAAATGGTCATCTTTATAGGTACCTTCTAGTATTTCATTGTCTTTACCACCAAACTTGACGTAATGACGATTGCTACGCTCTACTCCGTAGAAAAAACGGGTATCTTCTCCCTTTCCTATATAATCAAAGACCCAGTTCTCATCCGCTAATTCAAGAACTACAATTCTATCAGCATTCTTTAAACCACCTTCCATCAACCCTTGAAGCAACAAGACTCTATCTTCGATATATTGATCAGACATACCGTTAGGAAACGCTTCGCTTAATAGCTCTAGCTCTCCATTTTTATTATGATCGTTATAATCAAAACCTTGCAACACAAATGGATTGAGATTGAATAAAGCATAGCGAGCTGCCAAACCTAAATCATCATCATTTAAAACATTATCAATTAGTGCACCATCAATACTTGTCAATGTATAGGGTAGCTCAATAAATTTACCGCCAACTTTAATCAGATCCTGTACCTTCAAGATACCTTCATACAGACTGTTTCTATCTTCTTCGATGACTGTGATTGGATTATTAGGATCAAGTAGATGAGCAAGCTTTTCTACAATAGTTTCTAGTGTATTACCTTCATTAATTTCACCACTTTCAAAGATGCTATTCATCATCTCTAGTAGCTTTAAAGTGGGTATAGACTCCAATTCTTTGTCCAATGCCACAAATAGATCAATTACTGCCATAGTGTCACTCAGTTGAGCGCCAGCATGACCTAAAAGGTTTCCAATAGATGCAGACTCAATAAACAATCGTGGTAAATCTTCTAGCTGCCTCAAGCCTAAGTTAGCCCATGAGTCTAACCAATCGTTTGTGACGACATCAATATTCTTATCACCAATAAAATTAGTAATTTTACTCGAATCAAACTTTGAACCTTGCTCTCCGCTATGGACTCTATTGAATAAGGTATCGAACACACTCATAATATTATGGTCAGAATCAGTTGTGACTAAATCTGATACTACACCACCATCGCCACCAACTCCCGCACCATTCACCATATAGGCATGTTCAGTCACCTCAGGAAATAAGCGTGAAAATGCAGCTGTCAGGTGACCACCAAGACTATGACCTACTACTGTCACTTCTGATACATCAATACCTAGCCCTAATTGTCTTCTACTATCGTCATCATCTTTGTATTTTTCAGTGGAACTCTCAAAGTAAATTTGATTAATGACACCGCTGTCAATAAAGTAACCTTGACCTTCTAAACCTTTTAGCTTAATAAAATCGCTAAAAGTAAAGGTTAAAGAAGGACCTTTAAAAGCTATGTATTCAAGAGTTAATACCTGTTTTTTATCAATACTGGCGACTTCGTATGATTGACCTTTGGCATTGGTGATTTGTTGCCAAAAATTATACATACTTACGATTTGATTGTGAGCCAAACCATCTACTGCCAGATCACCCAAATCAGCACTGAGACCATCAGAGCCTAACTCAAGGGTGCCTTTCATTGCGATGACATATTTTCCTGCATTATCTGAATCTGCTCTTCCCCTGAACAAGGTACCTGAAAAGCTCGTCTCATCAGATAATCCAGACCAGCTATGATCTTCAAAGTGTGCCTTAACTTCATAATTATCGGTGACTAATTTGGCAAATTTTTCGTTCTTATCTTCATCTTCTAAAATAGTTTTAACTTCGTTCTGATCATAATTATTACTACCACCAGTATTAGCTGATGAGAAGTCCGAGTAACTTGCTTCTGCAAGGTAAATATAATCTGATAAAAATCTATTAGTATTACTCATTATTATTATCCTTTAATGTTAAATTACTATATTCATTATCTAAAAATCTGGTAGATTCTGGTATATCTTCAAGGCTACATTGTTTGATACCATCCATCCAAAATTTTAAATTAGGTATACTCGTGCTTACTCCGTACCTCACTTGCCTCAATAGAACTTGTTTAGATACTATGTCGTAGTAAATTCGATCAGTCATTCCGATTCCACTTTGACTGTATTCGCCAATACGGAAAGAAACAACTCTCCTATTTTCCCTTCCAGATAATTGATATCTTCTATCTTCGAAGACAATGAATTTACCACTACTTTCACTATAAGAAATAGTTTCGTTTAACCAAGGCAAATTACTCCATTCTTCTTCACCGATCTGCGCTCTATACGCCTCTGGCGTCACATACACCGTTGTGCCACCTTCAGTTGCACAGAGATAGCTTACTCTAGCTTGTATAACAGCAAACTCTATTACCCAATAAATTAACACCCAGCCCATGGTCAGCATGAAGCCGCCAATCGCCCCATAACGTCTTGCGTTAGGACCTTTATATAGTCCCATAGCGACACTTGGTCCTATCTTGACCGCGATTATGGTAATAATGATCCAAACTATCAAACCTAACAGTACTACCAATGCAAGCATGATTTTTCCTATTGGATAAATTCTTCTATCTTACATTCAGAATGTATTTTATTTGGAATATTTATTTTTCTTATTTGAATGCAATTATTAGCCTTGACTTATTTATGTGCATTATTACGCTACAAAGCAATTCGTAACTATCATCTGCAATGGCTTGTGTGCGTTCATATATAAAAGTATATTTAATGTAAAAACTATTTCTATCATATACTAACAATTGCTCGAACATATGTATACAAATTTAATATCTTTACAGTCATACATCATTCGTACGTCTCTAATCAAAAAACAGGCATACGAGCTAACATACCTAAGCTGCTTCAATAAAAAATGCAGCCTATACGTAAATATAGGCTGCATATGTGATAGAGCATGTTCGATCAAACAATAATGATACTAGTAGTCTATTCTAGCGTTCTCCTAATCCTTCGGAAAAAGTCTTGGTAATAGGTTTAGTCAGATAAGATAAGACTGAACGCTGTTGGGCTTTTATATCGACTGAGGCTGTCATACCCGGTTTGATCACAATCTCGTTTTGTCGACCTTCAAACTCAGAGTCTGTGATAACGATCATAATACGATAGTAAGGCTGCTCGCCGTTTGGTGTCTGCTCCATTAATGTATCGGGACTAATGTATACTACATTGCCATTCATAGCACCGAAGATAGAATAGTCATAAGCATCTAGCTTGACGCTAGCGATCTGATTTTCTTTGACATAGGCGATATCTACAGGGCTGACCTTGGCCTCCACAATTAGATCGCTGCTCGTTGGCAATACCTCCATTATGATCTCACCTGGCTTAACTACCCCGCCTATGGTCGTGACTAGAATATTCTTTACTGTGCCATTGGTTGTTGCAAATAGGTTTTTCTCTTCAAGCACTTGCGAATGGGTGCGAAGCTGTTCAAGCTCTGTGTCCAAGTTCTCTTGCGCTTTGGTCATCTCTGACTGCGCCTCTTCAAAATACTTGTTACGCTTATTAGTGATTTGAGCCTGTATTTCAGCAACTTGTCGACGTAGCCTAATGACATCTGCTTGACTGACATCGCCATAGGCTAGCAATGGCTCATTCATATTCAGCTCTTGCTTTGCTAAAACCATCATCTTTTCGAGCGAGCCAACATCTTGGTCAATGGCTTGCTTACGACGGTTATAAAGTTGGGTTTGGTTTGCTATATATTCGTTGTAGTTTTTAATATCAGCTGGAAATACTAATGAGCGCTCGAATATCTCAGCTTCTAGACGTGCCAGCTTAGCTTTTAGTGCTGCTATCTTGGAGCCTGAATTAGCGACAGCAGCTTGAGCCCGCTCTTCTTTTAGAGTGACCAATAGTTGACCTTTAATGACATTTTCACCTTCTTTGACTAGTATTTCAGTCAATACGCCACCCTCTACGGTTTGTATATCTTGAGTACGCGCACTGGCGATAACTGTACCCGTTGCACGTGTCACTTGGTCAATCTGAGCAAAATAGGCCCAAATAACTAACGCTATAATTCCAAAAAGCGATCCCCAAATGATGATTCGTGTACGCCCAACTTTAGGGTCATGAGATTTGTGCCTATAGTCTTCCATTTTTTACCCTAAGTTGCCGTATTTACTATTCTTCGTTTGCGCTGTTTTACCTTGCAGTTGTTCTAATACTTGAGCTTTAGTACCATCCATCACTATTTTCTGATTATCCATAATAATAATTCGATCCACTAGTTGTAGTAGTGGCATCTTGTGTGTAGAAACGACAACGGTCTGTCCTTGATCAAACTCTTCTTTAAGCACATCGATACACTGCTGTTCTTGTCGGTTATCCATAGAAGCGGTTGGTTCATCCATCAATAGTATGGAAGGATTAGTTAGTAATAAACGAGTAAACGCTACCAATTGTTTTTGACCACCTGATAGTCCTTTGCCACCTTCACTAATAGGTAAATCCAAACCGCTAGAATGACTGGTTACTAGTTTAATTAATCCTGTCCTGATAAGAGCGTCTCGCATCACATCATCGTTAGGAGCTGGTAAACCAATGAGTAAATTCTCTCTCAATGTGCCCTCAAATAATCGATGGTCTTGTTGTAGATAACCTACTTGCTCGCTTAACGATTCCCGACTAATCTGCTGAATATCAAGGCCATCTAATAATATTCGACCCTGAGTTGGGGCATAAAGTCCTGACATCACTTTCAATAAAGTTGACTTGCCAGAGCCGATAGGTCCTAAAACAGCTATACGTTCACCTGCTTTAATTTTAAGGGTATCGATATCCAATGCCGATTGGTCATTGTTTTGATAATTAAAAGTCACTTTATCTAAATTGAAATTACCTTCAATATGACTTGGTGATAATGGATGACTGACATCATGATTATCTTGTTGTAATGAAAATAACTGCTCTATATTGCGCTTTGCAGCCTTAGCATGAGAGTGCTGTACTAGTAAATTTGGAATACCCATTATCGGTGCTAAGATACGTCCACCGAGGATTGAGCAGGCAATGAGTCCACCCATGGTCATATCGCCAGACATAACGACAAATGAGCCCATTATCACAATACCAACATAGCTAGTTTGCTGAATCATTTGCGATAAATAACTTAAATTATCATTTGCGTGCTTCATGTCCAAATCGTTTTTGGTAGTGATGTTCATAACATCTAACCAACGCGACATAAACTTCCAATTGCCTGAGCCTGCTTTAATAGTTTCCACACCTTCTACCGCTTCAACTAAAATACCTGTTTTACGATAAGATGCGGATGCACCCACTGCTGCAATATTATCAATCTTTCTACGAGCACTTAGTCCCAATACAATAGCGATAACTGCAGCAATAATTGGTACCAAAGCTACTAATGGATTTCCAATAACCATGATTAATGAGACGAAGATAATAGCCATAGGCATATCGACTAATCCGAACAAAGTGCTGGCAGTATAAAAACCACGTACTTGCTCATATCCTCGTAGTTGTGCTGCCATTGATCCTACTGAGCCTGGCATCTGATCTATACGTACATTAAGCAGACGCTGGAATACTTCACGGGAAAGGTACTGATCAAGATTGACTACTACCTTATCCATAATTTTAGAGCGAGCAAACTTCATAAAGGTTTCGAACAAAATAACTAGGCCTACACCACTCGCTAAAATTATCAACGTGTATTCACTACGAGTTGGAATAACACGATCATAGACTTGCATCGAAAATAACGATACGGCAAGTGCTAGCATATTGATTAAGAATGAAGCTACTACTGCTTCAACGACGATGCCACGATAGTTCTTCAAGTCCTTTTTGAGTAGTTGATCAAATGAGAACTGTCTACGTTTACTAGGCTCAATCTCCAAACGAATGCGTAACAACTTTGAGAAAGCAATGTTTGTATAAGCACTTACATGATCTGACTGATTAAATTGCCATAACCCCTGTGGGTTTTGTTGATTAATTAAGCCCCAACCATCAGTAGAATGCAATGCTAACAATGGTAAAAATGCAGCGTCTGGTGTAGGTAATACTTCTGGTAGCTGTTCAATTCCTAATTGGTTAAGTATGCTTATGATAGTAGAGAGTGAAAACAGATTCTGATGTTGGCTAATAACTCCATACAAACGCACATTGTCGACTGGATATCCTTGTTCAGTAAGCAGCGTATGTAGTGCTTCTGCCAACTGACTTCCCTCCGTAGTAACAGAGTCATTTATTGGTGGCATCTTTAACAGCTGCAAACTGGGATCTATCGTCATCTCTTCTTCAGGTATCTGATCATTTGAGTTTGCAAAATGTGTGCTCATAATAAATACTTTCCACTAATAAAATATAGTTTAGGTTTAAGGCATAAATGAAATAGCTTTATATTTGAAATCTCTATTCGTATGCTTAAAACACACCTGATAAAGACACATCTGATGGTGACAAGCTGTCACTGTTGTCCTCACTTGCACTAATAATATTATAATTAGCATCGCTAATAGGATATGTTTTCATAGAAACACTTTGACTGTCTGTAGGCTGATTAATTGACTCATTAGAATTCTGACGGCTAAACCATTTCTTTACAGAATCAGAAGGACTAAATAACGGCTCTATTTGACGACTTTGATCAAAACTTTGCCATGGCATCATACCAAAATCTACTTTTAGCTTATAGTAAGATGCAATTATGGTCGTTCTGCTATCAACTAGCTGTGCCTCATATTGAGAATGTTCGCGTACCGCATTAAGAACTTCAAGCCATGATTTACGTCCAGCAATGAACTGTCTTCGATAAGAGCTTACAACAATTTGAGCACCTGCAACCGCTGCAATTAAAGACCGCTCTTGGTCTTTAGCACTAGCAAATTGTTGATATTGAGTTTGTATAGTTTCAAGAACAAGACGTCTTGAGGCTTCTTTTGACTGTACTAGGCTGTCTACTCGGATCTCTGACGCTCTTGCCAATGCTAAGTTGGATAGTCCTGCCCCTGGATTATAACTTAATCCAATTGAAAACCCACCGTTGTCATTACGATCGAAATTATTATCGTTTTCATCATCATGATAATAGGCATAGGCATATTGAGCATATAATGTAGGATATCTCGAAGACTGTAAGGACTTAACTCCTTGTTTAGCTGCTTCAACCCTGTAATGCTCTTTAACAACTATTGGATTATAAAAGCTCGCTCGATCAAATGCCATTCTCTCAAAGTTTTGTGAATAACTCTTAGCTTGGTTTACAAGCTCACTTAAGTTGGGTAATGGTAGCTCAGCCTCTGATATTCTGCGACCTGCAATCTGTTCTAAACGAGCAATAGCTATTCGCTGTTGCTCAATAGTTCCTTGGTAAGTATTTTGTTCTTGTAAGATTCTATTAGTGATTAAGTCCAGCTCCACACGTGCTGAAACTCCTTGACTAACGCGACGCTGCATCATAGCTTCAAACTCAGCTAGCAATTGTAGGTTGTCATAATATAGGCTTTGTTTTGACACTGCAGTAATGTAACTTTGCCATGCTTCAATTGTAGTTTTTGCAACTTCATTTTGTTGTTCATAGACATATTCTACTGCTACTTTATTATCAAAAATCGCTTGATTAACATTTGCTGTTAATCTTCCACCAGTCCACAACGATTGTCTTACCTGAAATTGAGAAACTACTCCATCATCTTGCTCAAAACCTGTCGATAAAGTTGGCGCTGGCAAAATACTAAGCTTTGCTGCACGTATACTTTCAGTAGTCGCTTTTCGTTCTGCTTGCGCTGAACCAACTAGAGGATGACTCTCAATTGCTTGAGTAATCAAGGCATTGATGTAGGTATCAGCATTTGCACATGCTATGTGTGGTAGCATTATAAAGAAAAAGAATATAGCTACTTTTTTTCCTATATGCTTTTTCACTAGTTTTATATTAAGTATATAATTTATTAATAAGTTGTATTTTCGGGCATTCATCAAGTTACATTCAGTCCTAATTTAATTAAACAATAGCAGCAGGTGAAAATCTTAAAATTTTGCTTATCACCTATATGACTAGTGACACACAATTGAAATATACACTTGTAGACTCCTTTTCTTTATATAGAATGCACATTTATCCGTAAGATAAATTCTTTACCTTTATAACATCTATATAATGTATTGCAAATAAAATCTGAATATTAGTAAAATATATTTAGCATTTAACTAAATTTGTCAGTACTAACAGCCTTGTTGCATAAGCCCCTAAATTTGCTACTATAAAGGTATGAAACCACATATTCCGACCGACGACAAGAAGCAGTATCGCACCACCAACTGGAGCGACTACAACCAAG